>Ga0209536_100000933_pt1 | contig 47929 bp, 49 predicted proteins | sample DeeMarSeWOR28_12_FD_187461 | JGI IMG/M metagenome (GOLD analysis project Ga0209536, IMG submission 187461) | Marine sediment microbial communities from White Oak River estuary, North Carolina - WOR-2-8_12 (SPAdes) (version 2) | ecosystem: Environmental > Aquatic > Marine > Intertidal zone >...
GAACCATTTATGGATGACATGCTTCCATCGCGCGGATTGGTTAGGCCGTATCTGGTTCCCGGTTCTGCGACAAGCCGGCATCGACAAAGATATTACCCTATTCAGTCAGATTGACCGTAACTTCACCCAAAAATCGAAAATTCAAAGAAGAAAATGGGGCGGTTAAAGCCGCCCCGAAACCCGGAGAGAGAAGCGGGAAAATCAGCGCACGACGTAAACGTCGTAGCGTACGTAGGAACGCTCGGAACTGACTTGTACCTCGATCATCTTGCCAACTGCCTGTACGCCATTCAGCCAGCCGTACTTCTCGGAACTCGTCTGAAATGTTGGAGCGGTGATAAAGTAAATACCGTCTTCGGGAGTAATTCGCGCACCGTTGACGAGTTTTTCATAGCTTTTTTCAGAGTGTTTGATGATTCCGTTATAAGTGATGTAAATCAGTTCTCCATCGTCAGTCTTGAGGGTTGCCCGAACATCCAACCGGGCGACACCCGACGGCATGATGCGCGGCCAGTCGCATGGGCCGCCAGTAAATGAACCATTGATGCCGGGTCCCCGTGCCCAGCCACCCGGTTTGCAAGTGTAGATGTACAACGAGTCATTTATCACCTGCGGCAATTCCAGCTCCGCCTCATACGTCATCAGGTACTCCAGTTTCGGTGAAGCCACTTCCTGCGCCGTGGCCATGCCTGTGAACGACAGGAAAACAAGTGCCAAACCGAGATAAGCAAGTGAACGAGTCATCATTCGTTAACCTCCTCCTTAGAAACTTCTTTCAAGCGTGTGCAGCGCAGACTACATCGAGGAGGATTACGAATAGCTTACCGATAGCCGCTGGAACGCCAGCGCGCTCTCGCGCTATCCTTGCTCCGGTTCGCTGCTATAGCGACACCAGGACGTGCAGCCGCTAAACTCATCCCCAGCCGTAGCCACGGCGGCCGGTCACCAGCGTTGACCGGGATGTGATCTGCGCGAAAGCAATCGGAAAGGCGGAAACAGCAATGAGCAAGCTCGACCGGCGACAGTTTCTGACGTGTGCTGCTGCAATCAGCGGTGCGGCCCTGATTCCCGGCACCTTGCGGGCGAACGACGACGGTCGTCTGGATCTCCTGATACGTGGCGGGAAAGTACTCGACCCAGGCCAGAAACTTCAGGGTCGCTACGACATTGGCATTCGCTGGGGCCGGATCGTACGGGTCGAGCCGACAATCCCGCTCGAGACCGCGAAGCACGTTATCGATGCCGGCGGCAACCTGGTTGTCCCCGGGCTCGTTGATTTGCATACGCACGTCTATCCGCTGGGCTCGGCGCTAGGCTTGCCGGCCGACGAACTCACTCCCTATACGGCGACAACAACCTACGTCTCCGCCGGCGACGCAGGCGCGAACAACTTCGGCGCTTTCAGGCATCACGTGATGGGCGCCACGCGCAGCCGCATGTTCGCGTTCATTCACATCTCGCGTATCGGCCTGGCCGGCTTTCCTGTCGGCGAAGAACTCAATATCGATTACCTTGACGTCGATGCCGCGGCGAAATGCCTGGCGGAGAACAGCGATGTCGCGCTCGGGATCAAGGTGCGCATTTCCCGAAATGTCGTCGGCGACAACGGCCTTGAGCCGTTGCGCCGCGCCCTGGTCGCGGCCGAGGCTGCCGGCACCGGCGCGCGCGTCATGTGCCACATTGGCGATGCACCGGGCAACCTGTCGACGTTGCTGGACATGCTACGTCCCGGCGACATTCTCACCCATTCCTATAGCGGTGCCGGCAACAACGTCGTGCAAAACGGAAAGCTGCTGCCGGCCGCGCTGGCGGCGAAACAACGCGGCGTCATTATCGACGTCGGCCATGGCGGCGGCAGCTTCGATTACACGATCGCAGAACCGGCAATCGACCAGGGACTGATGCCCGATACCATCAGCAGCGACATTCATGCACTCAGCGGGAATTCTCCGGGCATGCCGTACCTGCCCTGGGTAATGAGCAAATTCCTCAATCTCGGTCTGTCCATCGAACAGGTGGTGGCTCTCGCCACGTCGGCACCGGCCGGAGTCATCAACCGCGTCGACAAACTCGGCACCCTGCAAACCGGTGCCCCCGCCGACGTGTCGGTGCTGGAACTGATCGAAGAACCGGTGGAATTCGTCGACACCAGGAATAACCGCCGCAGCGGCACGCGCTGGCTGAAACCCTTGCACACAGTGCGCGCTGGCGTTGCCTTCGGCCGACCCTATCCGATGCCGTTCAATTATCCCTGAGGTGATCGCGCGTGCGCCTTGCGGAATCTTGCCGCGCGTTCAACCGGCTTGCGGCTCGGCGGCCTGCATGGCCCTGACTGCGGCGAGCACGTCCGCAGGCTCGAGGCGGTTACGGTACTCGGGATCGACGTACGCGAGTGCTATGCGGCCATTGGGAGCAATCACGTAGGTGGCCGGTATCGGCAGATGCCATGCGCCGTCGGCATTGATCTGCGACAGATCCTTGCCCATACCGATGTAGGCCTCGCGAAGCGCGTCCGACAGATCGAACAACACGCCGTAGGCTTTAGCCGCTTTTGCCTCGATGTCAGACAGCACTTCGAATTCGAGCGCATTTTTCTCCCGCGTGGAGAGCGATGCGTCAGATGGTTCGGGAGAAATCGCCACGAGCGTCGCACCCAGTGCCCGCAGCTCCGGCAGGACGCGCTGGTATGCCCGTAGCTGCAGATTGCAGTACGGGCACCAGCCACCTCGATAGAAAGTCAGGACGACCGGGCCAGCAGCAAGCAACGCCGACAACTCAACACGCTTTCCCAGCGCGTTCGGCAATGCGAAATCCGGCGCCATGTCGCCTTCGCCAGCTGCGCGGCGCGCGATGCCGCTGTCGATCAACTCGTCGACACCCGCCTGGATCGTTTCGATCAGTTCGCCGGACGCGCGCTGCCTGAATTTTGCGAGCTGCTGTTCCAGTTCATCCCTGAGCGTCACGTTGACCTCCGTGATTGATGAGCGCGCCAACGGCGTGGGACGGTAATCAATGTCCGGTCGCCTGCGCACGGCAGCGCGTCACAGTCAGTTTGCTGAGCGCACTATCGCGCAATTCTGCCAGTTTCGCCACCCTCCGATCCTTCGTGAAACGGTCCCACGATGCACGGTCGGGCCATTCGGTGACGCGCACTTCGGTCGGCAGGAAATCGCCCCATGCGGAACGGACCCCGGCGAATTGCACCGCTTGCCGGCCGCGATACTCTTCGGCGACAGGTTGAATCCGGGCGTCGTAATCGCGCAGGCGGTCTCGTTCTGCCTTGCTTCACATCGCCCGCGCCGAGTGCTACTTTACGCGAGCAACCGACATACAGGAGCGGGAAACGACATGAGCGAAGCGTTCGTGCAGCACCCCGGAAGCGTGGATGAATTCGCGGCGACGTTACTCGTTGTCGACAGCATTCGGAAATTCGCACCGCCGCCTGGCGTCAGGGTCCGCATCGTAGTCCCGTACCGCCGATGAAAGTCGCTGTCGTTGGAGGTTCGCTCGGCGGGTTGACTGCCGCCTTGTTGTTGCGCGATCTCGGCATCGGCGTTGACGTGTATGAGCGGTCACCAATGGTACTGGCGCAACGCGGCGCCGGCATCGGCTTCCTGCCGGAGAGCCAACGCTATCTGGTCGAACGCGCGGGTGTTGGACTGGACACCATCAGCGTTGCCACGTCCCGTCTGCGCTATCTGACGCGCGATGGTGCATTCGCCTATGACGGCGCCCACCAGTACCGTTTCAGTTCATGGACGACGATTTACCGGGAACTGCTCGGGCGCATGCCGTCCGGGATCTATCATCTCGACCATGAGATGACGGACTGGGAAGAGAGCAGTGACGGCGTCAACGTGCGCTTTGCCAACGGAAAGGCACAACGCGTTGATCTGCTGGTCTGTGCAGACGGCGTTGCGTCAACCGCGCGTGCGCGGCTATTACCCGGGGTCAAACCACAATACGCCGGTTACGTATGCTGGCGCGGCATGGTGCCTGAAGCAGCGCTCGATGAAACGACGCAAGCGCTGTTTTCCGACGCGATCACCTACTATATCCATGCCAACAGTCAGGTACTCATCTATCCGATACCCGGACCGGATGGCTCGGTCAAGCGCGGCGAGCGTCTGCTCAATCTGGTCTGGTACCGCAACTATCTCGAAGGCGGCGATCTCGACGATCTGATGACCGACAACGGCGGCCAGCGAAGGGAAATCTCCTTGCCGCCGGGTGCCGCGAGCGAGCGCCACATCGCAGACATGCGTGCTACCGCAATGGCGCGCTTGCCAACTCCGATGGCGAAAGTGGTTCTGGCGGTCGACCAGCTTTTTCTGCAGGTGATTTACGATATCGACATTGACCGCATGGCGTTTGGGCGAATCTGCCTCATTGGCGATGCGGCGTTCGTCGCCCGGCCACATGCCGCGGCCGGGACTGCGAAAGCGGCGGCCGATGCATGGTCACTGGCGCAAGCGCTGACGGATGAACGGGATGCCGTTACGGCACTGAAAAAATGGGAGCCTGGCCAACTCGCGGTGGGACGGCAATTACTGGAGCGAACACGCCGCATGGGACGCCGCTCGCAATTCGATTGCAACTGGACACCGGGTGATCCGCAACTGCTGTTCGGCTTGCATGGCCCCGGCAGATAAACGCCGGCGCGTGTGAATGCAGTGTTACTGCGCGGCCGGGCTTCGCGGTCGGCGCATCCTGCATGCTGTTTCCTGTGCGGTTTCATCCGGCTCGATGCGCGAAACGGTCTGCCACCCCAGGCTGGCGCCCACTGCGGCATTTACCCCGGAGCTCTTGTCAGCCCCGACCAGTCTGGCAAGGAACAACGGCTGCAATAACTGGTGATTGTCCTCACGCATGGCTGTCGGGCCGGCGGCTCCCAGAAACGACAGCCCCTCGAGCACGCGCGCCACTTGCACCGGGTCAATGGAGCGCGCGTTTTGCATCGACGTTGCAAGCATCTGAACGGTGACAAAGCCCGGCAGTCCGTTCCAGTCTTCGCCGTTGGTTTGCCGATACGACTCAGCGAACAGGCTCAACAGGTTGTCACCGATGTTGGGGTGCCAGGTGAATACCGCGGTGACGCGGCCCGCTCCCGAATCGCCGACCGCAGCGGGCACTCCGGAAGCAACGTTACTGGCGATGAAGAGCGGCCTCCGGTTGCCGCTGACGGCCATCGCCGACATCAAGCCGATCAGGTCGGCGCCACGGTTTGCCGTCACGATGGCACCGGCACCGGAGGCCTCGATCAGCTGCATGGTTGCAGAAAGATCGTGGTTGACGCTGGCCGGGTGTACGTCGTCTCCAATAACCTGCAAGTCCGGCCTGCGTTGCGAAAACACGCGCTGGATTTCGCGACTGGCCTGATGCCCCCAACCGTTGTCCTGATTGACCAGATAAACGCTCTGTATGCTGCCATCGTCGGGAATGCCGTCAACAAGCGCGTGGGTTTTCATCGCGATGCTCGCATCGAAACGGAAATGCCAGTAATTGCATTGTGCGTCATCGAGCTGAGGAGCCCCGTCGCCGTAGTTGAGAAAAAGCACCGCGCGACTTGGGTTCTCCTGGTTGTGTGCATCGATCGCCCTTGCCAGCGCGACCGTGACTTCCGGGTTGTTACCCTGCGTCACGAAACGTATCCCCTGCCCCAGCGCAAGGTCGAGGTTTTCCAGCGCACGCTCGACACTGGATTGGTCGTCAAGCGGCACCAGCTCGAGATCGAGGCCAAGTGCGCCGCCATTTGCATTGGTGTGTGCAATGGCCGCCTGGAATTGCTTGAGGCTGTCAAAGCCGATATCGGCGTACTGCCCGCTCAACGCGTCGATAAACGCGATCTTTATCGTGTCGACAGCGCCTGTCTGGGCCGAAACAGCGGAAGACAGGAAAAAGAAGAACAAACCGAGAAAATTACGCATGGTAATCAGCGAACCGTGAGGCCTGGAAAAAGGCGGACAGAAATCGAAGCGCTACCGTAGATCATCAGCCGGCGGCCTTCAAATGAAACGGGGCGCACTGCGCCCCGTTTTGCTTACCTGGCCAGAAGCCGCTGCCGGCACCGTCAGTACAGGAAGCCCGACCAGCGGGGCAGCCAAAGTGCGATCTGCGGGAACATCAGGATAAGACTGAGCCCGATCAGCTGCAGCGCAACAAACGGAATGATGCCGCGATAGATATGCGCCATGTTGATCGAGGGCGGCACCGTGCCCTTCATATAAAACAGCGTAAATCCGAACGGAGGGGTCAGGAACGAAGTCTGCAGGTTCACCGACATCATGACGACGAACCAGGTCAGGAAAACAATGGGGCCGCCTTCGCCGATATGGGGCCCGAAATCGACTCCCTGCAAAATGGGCGCAAACACCGGCAGCACGATCAGCGTGATCTCGATCCAGTCGAAGAAGAAGCCGAGAACGAAGGTGAGCACCAGCATGAATGTCAGTATCTCCCAGCCGGTATCGATACCGATCGTCGCCAGCAGCTCCACAATCAGATCATCCCCGCCCAACGACCGGAACACGTATGAAAACAGCGTCGCTCCGAAGAAGATGAAGAACACCATGCCGTTGGTCAGGCCGGCACGCTCGATCACTTCCTTCAGCGTCTGCATATCGAGACGCTTGTTGATCCAGGCGAGAAACATGGCGCCGATACATCCGACGCCGGCGGCCTCGGTCGGGGTTGCCCAGCCCCCGAAAATCGACCCCAGAACCAGCGTGATCAGTAACACGGGCGGGAAAAAACTCTTGCCGATCAGCGCGAACATCTCGGCACTGGTCTTGGGCCCGATATCGGAAGGCAAAGCCGGCGCCCGGTCCGGATTCATGAAACTGGCAATGCCGATATAGGCCACATAAAGACCCGCCAGGATGAGGCCCGGGAAAACCGCGGCGGCAAACAGCGCTCCCACCGAAATGGACAACAAGTCGCCCATAATCACCAGCATGATCGATGGTGGAATCAGAATGCCCAGCGTTCCGGCCGAGGCAATCGTGCCGACTGCGAGCTTCTTGTCGTAACCACGCTGCAGCATGGACGGTAACGCGATCATTGTGAGCATTACGACGGACGCGCCGACAATGCCCGTCGTTGCCGCCATGATGGTTCCCATCAGCGTCACCGACATCGCCAGTCCGCCAGGAATGCGGCGGGTCAGCACCTGCAGGCAATGCAGCAGATCGTTGGCTACACCACTGCGTTCCAGCATCGTGCCCATGAAAATGAACATGGGCACCGCGACCAGAATCGGATTCGAGGCCGCCGCACCCCACACGCGCGGTAACAGGTTGAAGAACTGAACCGGCTCGAAAACACCCAGAAGAATGCCGATACCGCCGAACATGATTGCGACGCCGCCAAGCACGAATGCAACCGGGAAGCCGCAGAACAGCGCAATCGCCAGAACGGCGAATAGCACCAGCGCAATATGATGTGTTATCCAGCTCATGCCGTCGCTCCGTGATGATCTTTGATAACCGCGACGTTGGCTTTCTTCCGCAACTCTTCCGGTCCCCACAGGTAAACAATGGTGCGCATCAGGACCGAAATGACCGCCGCAAACAGCATGATCAGGCCGAGAGAAATGAATGCCTTGGGAATCCACCGGTAGGGCAAACCATTCGACGACGCCGAGCCTTCCATGTCGACCCAGGCGATCCAGGTGAAGTCCAGACTAAAGTAGATCGCGAACAGGCAATAGGGTATTGCCAGGATGATACAGCCGAGAAACTCGGCCCACACGTGCGTGCGTGGCTTAGCATTGATGAATGCAATGTCGATACGCACATGCGCATTCTTGACGTAGGCAATGCCAATCCAGAATGCGAACAGGGCCGTGTGCAGATGCCATTCGAGTTCCTGCAGGCGGGTCGAGCCCATCCCCGGCATCTGGTATCCGATTTTCCGGGTCAGAACGTCGAAGGCGATTACGACGGTACACACTACGAACAACCAGCCCACCCACATCGCCACGCGGTAAAGCACACCGTCAATGGCGTCACTCAGCTTCAGCATTCGTTCCATGATGTTCTCTCAGACCGGATTGGAACAGCAAGGAGTGGGCGTTAGCACGCCCACTCTGCCCTGCCACCCATTTCTATTTCAGGTAGCCGTTCTGTCCCCACAATGCGTATTCCTTGCGGAACTTCGAGAAGGAATCGTAAACCTTCTTGAAGTTGGGATTGGCGGCCGATTCCTCCGCCACCACCTCGTCCCAGGCTTTCTTGTAGGCATCGAGCATGTCCTTGCTCCAGTTCATCACCTTCACGTCATGCTTGTCGACCATGCGTTGCATGGCCGGTGCCTGAGCGGCATCGCCTCTGGCCAGTCCGTCACGAACCGAGTCACCGCAGGCCACTTCGAGAATCCTCTGGTGCTGGGCCGACAGCTTGTTCCACACGTCCATGTTGATAAACAGGGCGTTAAACGACGCCGGCTGGTGCCAGCCCGGGAAATAGTAGTACTTGGCGACCTGGAAGAAACCAAAGCTCTCGTCACTCGATGGCATGGAGAACTCGGTAGCGTCGATCGTGCCCAGTTGCAGCGCCTGGAAAATATCGCCCGGCGCCAGCAACTGTGTTGCCACGCCCATCTTGTCCATGACCTTGGCGCCCAGTCCAAAGAAGCGCATCTTCATACCCTTGACATCATCGAGCGACTTGATTTCCTTGCGGAACCAGCCGGATGCTTCCGGCGGAATCATCTGGCAGGGAATCGCCTTGATGTTGTGCGCGGCGAACATTTCATCCATCAGTTCAATACCGCCGCCGTAATACATCCACGCCAGAAACTCGGTGGGGTTTGCTCCAAACGGCGAAGTAGAGAACAGGTTGAAGGTCGTATCGGTGCCCGCAAAGAAACCGGGGCTCGACCATGCCGATTCGACTGAACCTTTCGCGACGGCAGGAATCGACTCGAGTCCCGGGACCAGTGCACCAGGTTCGAAGAATTTCAGTTCGAGGGTGCCACCCGAAATTTCGCCGACGGTCTTGGTCAGCTTGACCCCGCTGTCGCCAAGCAGCTGCAATGAGGCAGGGAAGATGCTCGCCATTTTCAGCGTGACCTTCTCGGCAGCGGGCGCCGCCGCTTCGCCCGAAGACGCACCTTGCTGCGGCGAGCCGCTGTCGCCACAACCCGCAAGACCCACCACCGCAGTTGCAAACAATGCAATCACGGAAATCCCGAACAACTTCTTCATTTTCTCCTCCTTGGCGGGCGTTTCGCCCCTCGATATTTTTTGCGATCCGGGATTTGTGCCTTTTTTCGGTTAGCCTCGGTTCCGGATGCGCTTTTTTCAGGGGCTAACACGGTTTCTCGCCATGATATGCCCGTCAAGTGCAAACCCTACCATGAGCACACGGCCCTTGCCACAAAGTGGTCATGAGCCCAAAAGCCCCTTCGGGCCTTGCAGCGGCTTCTCAATAGCTGAGGGTCGCTATTCTCACCCTGCTGCCTGTAAATGTCGCGGAAATTCGTGTGGGACGACCGGAAGCTTCTATATTCCTGCCCGGATCGGGGCGCCTCGCAGGCCGTTTCCGGGCAGGCGCTCCGGACTGCTCGAGGGAAAAAACGCCCGGCTGCCAGTGCATGAACGTCACACTGCGCCGCCGGATCGTTCTTACGTTGCCGGGCGGGCCCGGGCAACAAGCTTTTCAGGGGAAATGTTCCAGCCAGCAGCGAACGCTAGCCGGGGACAAATCCGGGGCGGGGGCCCCTGACGGCAACGGGGAAGCGCTTGCGCTTCCCGTGCCGCCACGATTACCGCTTCAGGTAACCGTTATCTCCCCACAGCTTGAAGTCCTCACGGAACTTCGAGTAGGACGCATAGATTTTCTTGAAATTGGCGTTATTCGCCGATTCTTCCGCAACGACTTCCTTCCAGGCCTTCTCATAGGCATCGAGAAACTCTTGCGGCCAATATCTGATCTTGACGTCGTGCTCGTCACGCATGCGCTGCATCGCCGGTGCCTGGACCGATTCGCTACGCGCGAGGACGTGGCGAACCATGTCGCCGCAGGTGAACTCGATCATCGCCTGCTGCTGGTCGGACATGCCTTTCCAGACATCCAGGTTGATGAACAGACCCGACAGCGATGCCGGCTGGTGCCACCCCGGGAAGTAGTAGTACTTGGCGACCTGATAGAAGCCGAAACCCTCATCCACGATGGGATTGGAAAACTCGGTCGCGTCAATGGTGCCGAGTTGCAGTGCCTGGAAAATATCGCCGCCCGCGAGTAACTGGGTTGCAGCGCCCAGCTTGTCCAGAACGCGCGCGCCGAGGCCGAAGAAGCGGATCTTCATGCCTTTCAGATCGTCCAGCGACGTGATCTCCTTACGGAACCAGCCGGACGCTTCCGGCGAAAGGATCAGACAAGGAACGAACTTGACGTTGTGCTCGCCGAACATTTCGTTGGCGAGATCCAGGCCGCCCCCTTCGTACATCCATGCCAGGTACTCCGGGGCATCCGGACCAAACGGCACCGCGGTGAAGAAGTTGAAGGCCATGTCGGTGCCGGCCATGTAGCCCGCCGTCGACCACGCCGCATCGACCGAGCCTTTCGAAACGGACTGGATCGCTTCGAGTGCCGGCACCAGCGCGCCGGGTTCGAACATTTTCATCTCGATGCTACCGCCAGAAACGCGGTCGATCTTTTCGGACAATGTCACCGCAGATGTTCCCAGCAGGGCCAGTGACAGAGGAAATGCCGATGCCACCTTCATCGATACTTTCTGGGCAGCCGCGCCGGGCGCAGCCTCCGAAGATGCCGCCTGTTGTTCATTCCCCTTGTCACCGCAGCCAGCGGCGAACATGAATAACACCATGAGCACCGCAACTGTCGAGCGTTTGCCGAATTTTTTCATCGTCTCCTCCTTGAGCAGGCTAGATACCTGTTGTTGAAATTCTCCCATCGCACATCCGGTCCAGATCAAACAGGCACTAACCCGTCCGGTTATTCTCAACACTGCGTAAGGCGCCCGGCCTCGCTGCACGGCGCATCAAACCGAAACCGACCGTGAGCGCGCTTTCCGCATCAGCAAAGCGGTGCACCTGCCGGAGTCACCGTTTCAGGTAACCGTTGTCACCCCATAGCTTGAAGCCCTCCCGGAACTTCGAATAAGAGGCATAGATCTTCCTGAAGTTGGGGTTGTTCTTCGATTCCTCCGCGATGACCTCCTGCCACGCCTTTTTATACGCTGCGAGGAATTCGGGCGGCCAGTACATGATCTTCACGCCATGCTTGTCGCGCATGCGCGTCATGGCCGGCGATTGCATGAACTCGCCCCGGGCGAGGATGTCACGAATCATGTCGCCGCAGGTCACCTCCAGAATCGCCTGATGTTGATCGGACAAACCGTTCCACAGATCGAGGTTGACAAACAGGCCGAGGATGGAGGTGGGCTGGTGCCAGCCCGGGAAATAGTAGTACTTGGCGACCTGATAGAACCCGAAGCTTTCGTCCATGACCGGCATCGCAAACTCGGTGGCGTCAATCGTGCCGAGCTGCAGCGACTGGAAGATATCGCCGGGTGCGAGCAACTGCGTCGCCACACCCAGCTTGTCCATCACGCGCGCACCGAGACCGAAGAAGCGCATCTTCATGCCTTTGAGATCGTCCAGGCTCTTGATCTCCTGGCGAAACCAGCCAGACGCTTCCGGCGGTTGAAACGCGCATGGGATGTATTTGACATTGTGCGCACCGAACATTTCATCGGCCAGCTCCAGGCCACCGCCGTGGTACATCCATGCCATATACTCCGGCGCGTCCGGCCCGAACGGCACCGCAGTGAAGAAGTTGAAAGCCATGTCGGTACCGGCGAAAAAGCCGGCGGTTGTCCAGGCCGCATCGACCGATCCCTTGGACACGGCCTGAATCGCCTCCAGCGCCGGAACCAGAGCGCCCGGCTCGAAGATCCTGATTTCGAGATTTCCGCCGGAGACACGTTGCACCTTCCCGGCAAAGGTGACGGCACCTTCGCCAATCAGTGCGAGTGACGTGGGAAACGCCGAAGCCACTTTCAGCGTCACTTTCCTCGCAGCGGGTGCAGCCGAGTCACCCGATACGGCGGCTTGCTGGTCATTGCCGCCGTCACCACAACCGGCTACAAACATGATTGCGGTCACCACCGCCGGCAAGACGAACGTCCAGGATAGCTTCCTCATGTTGCCCTCCTTGGCAGATTTCCCACCATTTGACGTTTTCTGCGTTCCAGCGAGCCGCATTTCCATCAGATGCGGCTCCCGCTCAGTGAGGACCCTAACACGAGGCGGACAGCTCATGCCACATCGTGGAACTGCGTTCCGCAGGCATACGGAATCTTCTTGCCGGCAAACACCACCGGCATGAAGTTGCAGTGCACTATCTCAGTGCACGGAAGAAAGCTCGCACGTCTTCTGCAAGTACCGCAGGTTGTTCGAGCGCAGCGAAGTGTCCTCCGCGCTCCTTCGTAGTCCAGCGCTGGATGTTGGTGTACATGCGTTCAGCCACGACGCGAGGCGGACGCAGTATTTCTTTCGGGAATTCGATATAGGCGGTCGGCACATTGACCGTCTCACCCGCGGGAATCGGCCACGGCCCGTGCATGCGCGCGTAATAAGGCCAGAAAGACGAACCAATCGCGCCGGTTACCCAGTAGAGCATGATGTCCGTGAGCATGGTGTCGCGGCCAAAATATCCATCCAGGTCGCCACGGCAGTCGGTCCAGGTGTAGAACTTTTCCACCAGCCAGGCTGCAAGCCCTACAGGTGAATCGGTCAACCCGTAGGAAAGTGTTTGCGGTTTGGTCCCTTGAATCCACTGGTAACCGGTCTCTTCCTTGAGAAACAGATTCAGCTGTTCGATGAATTTCTGTTCCTCCGGCGTCGGATTGTCGAACATTTGCGCATCGCGCCGTACCGCCAGCATGTTCAGGTGAATACCGAGAACGTTCTGCGGATACGCGTATCCCAGTCGCGAGGTGACAAAAGCGCCCCAGTCCCCGCCTTGCGCAACGAAAGTATCGTAGCCGAGCACGCGCGTCATCAGTTCGGCGAATGCGTCAGCGATCCGTTCGAGGGAAAATCGCTCCTGCCCCGGTTTGAACGAAAACGTGTAACCCGGAAGCGATGGCGCCACCACGCTGAACGAATCGGCCGCATCGGCGCCATGCGACTGCGGGTCGGTCAACATCGGCAGCAGTTCGTGAAATTCGTACACCGAGCCGGGCCAGCCGTGCGACAGCAGCAACGGCATGGGACTCGACCCCTTGCCTTCTTCATGGATGAAATGCAGGTCGATGCCGGCAAGCTTGACCTTGTATTGACGAAAGCTGTTGATGGTGGCTTCGTGCTTGCGCCAGTCGTATTGGGTGCGCCAGTACTCCACCAGCGACTTCAGGTAAGCGAGATCGGTTCCGTACTTCCAGCCGTTTTGCGGTATTTCGTCTGGCCAGCGAGTGCTCGAAAGACGCTGCTGCAAGTCATCGAGTACAGCCTGGTCTACATTCAGTTTGAACGGGACGGGTGATGTTGAGGACATGTCGCTTTCTTCACGGTAAAACGGTTCGGGGAAAGCTTATCCTGCCACGGTGCGGCCCACAACCGCACCGGCGTATTCGCGGCGCAACCTATTCAGCCATCCTGTTCACAGGTCGATCCGGCCGAGTAGGCTACACGAATCTGGCTTCCGGCCAGCATCAGAAATACTTTCTGCAGCGCGTAGGCTTCCTGCTCGCGCCGGTACCATCGCTCGCATGGCCTGGCTTCCGCCAGTTCATTGGACGCGTCCTGAACGTAATGCACCAGTTCATGCAACAGCACCGAGCGCGCGAAGATATTCGTTTCGGGCTGCAGAGCCTCGTCCAGATAGATGCCCTCTCCCGCACGGTACACGGCGAGTGCCGCGCACTCGGCACCGCAGGTGAGCTGCTCAATCGTCTCGTGCGGTACGCGGTGTATGGGGGGCGCTTCGTCGGGGACCTTGTACTTCGAGAGGCGGTCGATAGCGATCAACAGCTCGGCCAACAGGTCTTCCATCGCAATCGGCGCCGTCTTGCCAAGTTCGTCACTGAAGTAACTGCTGCGCTTGTCAACGTAGGTGCTGTACATGCCGGTGCCCGCGGCCGGCTTTTCTTCCGCGGGCTGCGCCGCCGCTGACAACACCGGCAACGGTGCCAGCGCGAGCAGCACCAACGAGCCGAAGCGGATCGATCGCAGGATTTGACCGGATAGGTTCAAGCCACGGCCCCTAGGTCCGGGTTTCCCCGGGCTCCAACGGTTTATCCGGTTCAGGAGGGCTGTTCAGGATCTCGAGTTGCATCAGCCGTTGCGCCGCCTGCTCCATCTGTTCGTCAGAGAGCTGTGCCGCTACGCGAGCCGCCTGCTCCCGGTTCAGCTGCAGGTCCCGGACTTCCTGCGGTTTGAAGCGCGACGCAGCCAGCTGATGCCACGCGTAGGATTCGACGAGATCAGACTCCACGCCGAGCCCGTCACTGTAGAAGCGCCCAAGCGCCTGCATCGACGAAGCATCCCCCAGACGGGCAGCGAGTCTGTACCACTCGAGCGCTTCGGCATAGTCGCGTTCCACGCCGAAGCCGCCCTCGTACAACGCGCCGACGTTGTAATGGGCCAGCGGGTCGCCCGACTCTGCCGCGGTCTGGTACCAGGTCATCGCAATAACGTAGTCCTGTCCGACACCCTGCCCGGTCTCATAGCAATCCCCGATTGCGTTCATCGCCCAGGCATTGCCGCCGATGGCGGACTTCAGCCACCAGTCGAACGCCTGCTTGATGTCAGGCTCGACGCCATGGCCATTGGCGTAGGCAAGTCCGATGTTGTTCATCGCGACGGTATAGCCGCGCCGCGCCGCTTCGTTCCACCAGCGCAGCGCCTCCTCGTAACTTTGCTTGCCGTCGAAACCCTTGGCCCACAGCAAGCCGACGTTGTTCATCGCGCGCACGTCGCCACGTTGCACCAGCATGGAAAGGTTGCCCGGATCGAGCATGCCCCGGCCCGGCGTCAGGTCGGTGAACGTTTCCTCCTGCTTGCGGGTTTCCGCTGGCGGCTCCGCCGCGGTTACGCCCAGCGAGGTAACAAGAAACAACACGGAAAGGATCAGTTGCAGTTTCATCACGAACCTCATTTAGCCAACGCCCGTTCGACGGCCCGGGTTGTCTATTTTCCTTCGGCAAGGAAGGGCAGGATTGCCGCCAGCAATTCCTCCGGGGCCTCTTCCGGAATGAAATGCCCGCACGGCAAGGGATTGCCGCGCACATCACCGGCTTTCTCACGCCACGTTTGCACGACGTCGAATAACGTATGCATCTTGCCGAATTCGCCCCAGATAGCGTACACGGGACAGGATATCTTCTTGTCCATGTCGGCTTCATCGTCAGCAATGTCGCGGGTGGCTGCCGCGCGATAATCCTCAAGACCACAACGAATCGTGCCGGGCAGCGTGAAAGCGCGCAGGTACTCGCGGAACATCGGTTCCTCGATCGCATTTGAGCGCCATGTGAGCGCCCGGAACATCGTGCGCAGAAACGGCTCGGCGCTGTTCTGGATCATGATCTCCGGCAGGTCCGGCGCCTGAAAGAAGAACCAGTGCCAGTACGCCGCCGCGAGTTCCTTGCCGGTATCGCGAAACACCGTGTGCGTTGGCACAATATCCAGGACCACCAGCCGCTTGACTGCATCGGCATGATCGAGCGCCAGCCGGTGCGCAACGCGCGCGCCACGGTCATGGCCAACAACCATGTAATGTTCGTGCCCGAGTTCGCGCATCAGTTCGGCAATGTCGCGCGCCATCGTTCTCTTGTCGAAGCCGTCGCGTGGCTTGTCCGAGTCGCCATAGCCGCGCAGGTCGGGGCAAACCACGCTGAACTGCCCCATCAGCGCCGGCGTCATCTTGCGCCACATCTGGCCCGTCTGGGGATAACCGTGCAGCAGCAGCAGAGCGGGGCCATCGCCGCCTGTCCAGGCGTTGATGCGAATGCCGTTCGCTCGCACCGATCGGCGGGACATGCCATCCATAAAGTCACTCATTCAATTTTCTCCAGGCTCACTGTGAGGCAGGCAGCGAATAAAGAAGTTCATCCATTGGATGCTCTGGCATCGCTGCGCACGGTCAGGCTTCAGGCTTTGATGTACTCGCGCAAGCGGCGCACGCCTTCCTGCAGCACAGGCACCGGTTTCGGATACGAAAAACGCACGTGTTGCGCAGCATGATGCTGCCCGAAGTCAATGCCGGGCGCCACGGCAACACCGGCATTTTCCAGCAGGTCGCGGCAGAAAACGAAACTGTCGTCGGTAAACCGGCTGCAGTTCGCATATATGTAGAAAGCGCCTTGTGGCTCGACGGGAATGTCAAATCCCAAATCGCGCAACGCGGGCAACAGATAGTCGCGCTGCTGCTGAAATTTTGCGCGATTCTCTTCTAGCAATTCCAGCGTTTCCGCGTCGAACGCCGCAATTGCGGCTTGCTGGGCAACATCCGAATTGGAGATGTAGAGGTTCTGTGCAAGCTTCTCGATATGAGGCACGTAAGCCTGCGGCATCACCATCCAGCCAAGCCGCCATCCCGTCATGCAAAAATACTTCGAGAAACTGTTGATCACGAATACGTCGTCCGCGAATTCAAGCGCCGAGTGGGCATCGAATCCGTAAGTCAGTCCATGATAGATCTCGTCGACGATCAGCACGCCGCCCTTACGGCGCACTACGGCGTGCATTTTCTTCATCTCGTCCGGCGGTATCAGCGTTCCGGTCGGGTTGGACGGCGTGGCAACCATGACCGCCACGGTTCGCGGCGACCAGTGCTTCTCGATCAGTTCGGCGGTCAACTGATAACCGGTATCGGCATCGACGGCAACGGTGAGCGCGCGCCCTTCCATTGCCCTGACGAAATGGCGGTTACAGGGGTAGCTCGGGTCGGCCATCATTACTTCGTCCCCGGGGGAAAGCAATACACCCATGGTCAGAAGCAAGGCGGCAGAAGAACCACTTGTCACGGCAATGCGCGATTCCGGCACGTCGATGCCATAGCGGCCCTGATACCAGCCGCGCAGCTTGCCGCGGAGATCCGTGCTGCCGAGCGACGGCGTATACCGAATCTGACTGTGGCGCAGGGCCTCGATGCCCGCCCGTACAACAGCCGGAGGCGTAGGAAAGTCCGGCTCGCCGATAACCATGTTGACGATGTCGCGTCCCTGCGACTGCAGTTCAATGGCGCGGGTAACCAGCGTCACCACATGAAACGGCTCAATTTCCGCCAGCCTGGAAGCGAGATGCAGATCGGTGGCGGGCGGCAGGTCTTTAGGCTGATTCATGAAACCTTCCAGAAAAATGTAACAGGGTGCTGGACGATTCTACCCTCGCGATGTGCCTGCGCACAGGCTCGTGTTGATCGCGGGGCAGATGGTCACGACACCGGACACCGGTTACATCGAAGCGGGATCGGGCGAAGCCGGTGGAATTGCGGCAGACCTGCACGGTTCATGTTCCATTGATACTCCGTCCGTTCAAACCCGACCGGTTCGAACCGCGGCCCAAACGATCATAGAATACGGTTAAGGTACAACGGCAGGCATTATCGAAGGAGACAGGAATGAAGATCGCAGTAATCGGCAGCGGTGGTGTCGGCGGTTATTTCGGCGCCCGACTCGCCGCGGCGGGAAATGAAGTTACCTTTGTCGCCCGTGGTGCCCACCTCGAGGCGATGCAATTGAATGGCTTGAAGGTTCACTCCGCGCTTGGCGACCTGCATCTTAAGAAAGTGAACTGCACGAACGATACGTCGACCATCGGGCCGGTGGATATCGTCATGATCGCGGTCAAGCTCTGGTCGACCGACGAGGCCGTCGAAGCTGCCAGGCCGCTGATCGGGCCGGGAACCGCGGTAATCTCGTTCCAGAACGGCATCATTGCGGCCGATGCCGTCTTGCGGGTGCACGGCAAGGAGCACACGATGGGTGGCGTGGCCAACATCGCCGCATTGATCGAAGAGCCCGGTGTCATCCGCCATAACGGCACCATGGCTGCGCTGTTCTTCTCCGAACTGGATGGAACACGGTCAAAGCGCGCCGAAGCGTTTTATGACGCCTGTGCAGCAGCCGGAATCAATACGGTGCTGGTCGACGACATTCACACGGCCATCTGGGCCAAGTTCATCCGGCTGGTTACGATGTCGTCCATGACAGCGCTGTGCCGCATGCCGGTCGGGCCGATACGCGAGGATCCGGATACGCGGGCCTTGCTGCAACAGGTCATGAGCGAAGTCGTCACCGTAGCCATAGCGAAGGGCGCCAAACTCGAGAGCGACACCATCGAGAAGCAGATGGCAGTGGTCGACGGCTACCCGCCGACGATGGTGGCGTCGATGTGCGGCGACCTGCGTCGCGGCAACAGGCTGGAGTTGCCGTGGCTGGCCGGCACTGTGGTGGAGCTGGGCAAGGAACTCGGCATCCCGACGCCGGCCAACCAGTTCGTCTACGCGGCGCTGAAGCTCTACGCCAACGGTCGCCCGGAACAAGCACAAATATGATTTTCGTCATGACACTCCCGTTGGAACTTGCCGGCGGATCGTGACGTTGCCGAACACGAAAACAACCAAGGGGAGAACGAGATGGCTTTGAACATCACCGGGATTCGCGCCCGCGCTGTCGCCGCGCCATTCAAACGGCCGCCGATGTCGGCCAGCGGCGCAATCAGTCAGGCCGCACTGGTGCTGGTGGACCTGGACACCGATGCCGGGATTACCGGCCGTGCCTATCTTTTCGCCTTCATGCCCTCGATGCTCAAGCCAACGGTCGAATGTGTGGAGGCGCTCGGTGACATGCTGCGCGGCGACGAAGTCGCGCCGCTGACGATCGACGCGAAATTGCGCAAACGATTCACGATTCTCGACGTCCACGGGATTCTCGGTCAGGCGCTGGCCGGAGTCGACATGGCGGCGTGGGATGCGTTATCGCAGTCGCAAGGAATGCCGCTGGCAAAAAGCCTCGGCGGCACGGTGCGTCCGGTCCGCGCCTACAACAGTTGCGGGCTGTGGATTCAGGACCCGGCAAAAGTGGCAGATGAAGCGGAGGAACTGCTGGCCGAGGGAAATTATGCCGCACTGAAGATCCGCATCGGCCGCCCCGATTTCAGGGACGATCTGGCTGCCGTGAGGAATGTGAGGAAGCGCATCGGCGATGACGTATTGCTGATGAGCGATTTCAACCAGTCCCTGAGCGTGAACGAAGCGATTGCGCGCGGCCAGGCGCTCGACGATGAAGGGCTGTACTGGATCGAGGAACCCGTGCGCCATGACGACTATGCCGGCTGCGCAAGAGTCGCCGCTGCCGTCGAAACGCCGGTCCAGATTGGCGAAAACCTGCTCAACAGCCTGGAAATGCAACGGGCAATCGACGCCGGTTCGGCCGAGTTCTACATGCCTGACGTGCAACGCATCGGCGGGGTCACCGGCTGGTTACGTGCAGCCACACTGGCCCAGGTGCACGGCCTCGATATGTCGAGCCATCTGTTCCCGGAAATCAGTGCGCATCTTCTCGCCGTGACGCCAACCTGCCACTGGCTCGAGTATGTGGACTGGGGTGCGGCGGTGCTGAAACAGCCGGTCGAAGTCAAGGACGGCCATGTTCTGATCCCGGACCGGCCGGGCAACGGTATCGAATGGGACGAGGAAGCGGTCGCCCGCTACGCCGTCAAGTAAGAACCGCGTCAAATACGGTCCGCGGTGAAACAAGGGGCGGACGCAAGGTTGTTGTCAGAGAAAGCCGACCCGGTCAGCACCTCAAGCCGGGTGGACGGCCCGAAGGGGCCGCCCTCCGATCATGCTCAGTCACTTCAGGTCGCGAGCAACTCTCAATCCGACCTGATAGTTGCGGAAATCTTCCGCTTCGGCATAGCGATAAGCCGAACGGGCCGTCGACGCACCGTCGACCCAGGCACCACCGCGCACCAGGCGCGCCTCACACGCCCCCTGGTGCATACGCACCGAGCCGTCTGTCGGCGCTCCGGCATAGCCTTGTTGATGGCAATCCGCCACCCACTCACGCACATTGCCGTTCATGTCATACAGTCCGAACGCATTCGGCTTGTACTGTGCGGTCGGCGCGTTCTCACCATACCCATCGTTACATTTGTGATGCGACCAGACGTACATCGGGTGCGCTTCCTTGCCCGCTTCGTCGTGCAGGTTGGCATACTCGCAGGCTTTGCTCGAGCCCCAACTCGCCTCAGGCTCGCCCCAGAACCACGGCGTCGTCGTGCCGGCGCGCATCGCGTACTCGAATTCTGCTTCGCTGAGCAGGCGATACGGCTGACCCGTTGTCTTGCGTAGCCAGGCGGCGTACGCCTGCGCCTCCTTCCAGGAAACATTGATCACCGGGTAGTTGCCGCGGCCGTATCCGTCGTCTTCGGCCTTCGGGCACGCACCCGCTGCGGTACAGGCATCCCACTGGTCGAAAGTCACTTCCGTCTTGCTCACGGCAAAAGCGTTCGCGATCGTGACCTTGTGCTGCGGCTTTTCGTCGCTGTGCCCGCTTTCCTCCTGGCTGGAGCCCATGACAAACTCGCCTGCGGGAACCACCACCATTTCAGGGCAGTGATCACAGTCGCTAAAGCTGGAGCCGGGCGCCTTGTCCTGCGCCAACGCCGCAAACGGCAGCAAGCCCAGCACGGCAAACGGCAGCAGGCCCAGCAAGGCCCATGCGAAAACAGACCGGCGAATCGGATGGTGTGGATGTGTTTTCATGGTTTCTTCTTTTCTTTGATGGCGTTAGGTTTCTTCGGTGACGCAAGTGGCCGAGCCTAGCCGGGCCAACAGCAGGCAAAGTTGATCTGGATCAAAACCGATATCCGTCCGATGCCGGCCAGGCCGCCCGGCGCCGTTGACTGCGCAGCGCGAATGCGGCCGCCGCTCTTGCGCCGCTGGCCTTCGGTATTGCACGGATGAGACAATTATCGGCTACCGTTGACAGTTTGCCGTGTGGACCGGACCCATGACAACGACGATCTATGGCATCAAGAATTGCGACACCATGAAACGGGCCTTTGCATGGCTCAACGAACACCGGGTCGAGTATGTATTCCACGATTACAAGAAAGCCGGCGTCACCGCGGCCATGCTCGAATCGTGGGCATCGCACATCGGCTGGGAAAAGTTGCTCAACACACGCGGCACCACGTGGCGCAGGCTGAGTGAAGCGCAACGTGAGGGCGTCGATTCGCACAAGGCGCTAGAGTTGATGCAGCAGCAACCCAGCCTTATCAAGCGCCCGGTTCTGGCGCACGGCAGGGAATTGCTGGTTGGCTTCGACGCGAGTGCGTATGAAGCCATGTTCGGGTAGTTGCCCAACGGGCGCACCACTGCTTCGGAACGTCCGGATGTCGGATACCATATGGGTCCGGCGGCACACCATGCGCCGGAGTCTGCACATCGGGCCAGCGTCAATCGAACCGCCCGCTATTAGAGGAAAAGGAAAGTCATGACCGTTGCGGCCGAAAAAACACAATCCGCCACCGACGAACTGAGGGCAATGTTCGGTGACCGGGTTTCCACCAATGCCACCGTGCGCGACACCCACGGCAAGGACGAATCCTGGCATCACCCGCACCGGCCGGACGCTGTGGTGTTTCCGAATTCGACCGAAGAAGTGGCGGAAATCGTCAAGATCTGCGCCAAATACAAGTTGCCGGTCGTTGCGTACGGGACCGGTACCTGTCTCGAAGGTAACGTCATTCCGCATCACGGCGGTGTCGTGGTTGACCTCGCCAACATGGACAACGTCCTGCGCGTAAGCGCCGAAGACCTTGACTGCACCGTGCAGGCGCGCGTCACGCGCAAACAGCTGAACGAATACATCCGCGACCAGGGTCTGTTTTTTCCGATCGATCCGGGCGCCGATGCCTCGCTGGGCGGCATGGCCGCCACCCGCGCATCGGGTACCAACGCGGTTCGCTACGGCACCATGCGCGAGAACGTGCTGGCACTGACCGTGGTATTGGCCGACGGGCGCATCATCAAGACCTCGCGGCGCGCGCGCAAGTCAGCGGCCGGATACGATCTCACCCGCCTTTTCGTCGGCTCCGAAGGCACGCTGGGCATCATTACCGAAGTCACGCTGCGCCTGTACGGCATCCCCGAGGCGATGGCATCGGCTGTCTGTTCCTTCGATTCACTCGAAGGCGCAGTCGACACGGTGATCCAGACCATCCAGCTTGGCATCCCGGTAGCGCGCATCGAACTGCTGGACGACGTGGAAATGGACGCAGTCAACAAGTTCTCCAAGCTCGACTATCCGGTCAAGGACACCTTGTTCCTCGAATTCCACGGCACCGAAGCGGGCGTCAAGGAACAGGCCGAGATGGTGCAGTCGATTGCCGCCGAAAACACCGGGGGTGATTTCAAGTGGGCAACCCGGGCCGAAGACCGCAACAAACTGTGGGCGGCAAGGCACGATGTCACGTATGCGTCGAAAGCGTTGCGTCCGGGCGCCGAAATCTGGGCCACCGATGTCTGCGTCCCGATTTCCCGGCTTGCCGAATGCATCCTGGAAACCAAGAAGGACCTCAAGGACAGCTTCCTGATTGCACCGCTGGTGGGACACGTCGGCGACGGCAATTTCCATCTCGGTTTCCTCATCGACCGCGATGACCCGAAAGAACTCGAGGAAGCCGAGCGGCTCAACGACCGCCTGGTAATGCGGGCACTGGCGATGGACGGCACCTGCACCGGCGAACACGGCATCGGTCTGGGCAAGATGAAATTCCTGACCGCCGAACACGGCGAAGGCGTTGCCGTGATGCGCGCCATCAAGAAATCGCTCGATCCCGACAACATCATGAATCCGGGCAAGATATTCACCTTGTGAGCCGGTATCCGGTTGGCCGGCGCGCCAACCTGCGCGGAGACGGCATGCAGGCCGGTACCGGTTGTTCCGGCGGATGACTTTCCGCACTGAAGAAAGGCGCGCCCGAGAGCGATGAGTTGGACAACCTTCACCGCGTTCTTGCGCAAGGCGCTGGGAGAAAAACCCGGCCTGGCGTGGTTGTTCGTCTCCTTGCTGCTGTTTCTGCTGTCGTACCCCGTGATCTCGGATATGGGATCACTGTCTTTGGACATCCTGTTCTCCGCAATGCTCATAGCGGGCGCGTACGCGGTCAGCCGCCAGCGCAAGGTGCTTGTCATCGCAATCGTTCTGGCATTGCCCACCCTGGCGTTATGGTGGGGCGTCCGGGTCGTGTACTCGACGCCGGCGGTCCTGGTGGGGCTGTTGTTTTCCACCGTATTCTTCCTGTTCATACTGGTCGTGCTGCTGAAGAACGTAGCCCAAAGCGAACAGGCTGACACCGACATCATCTACGCCGCGATGAGCGCCTACCTGCTCATAGGCGTGACATGGTCTTTCTTCTACGCGCTGGTGGAAATCATCACTCCCGGTGCTTTCGATTTCGGTTCCCTCGGTGCGGACGCCGAATTCGATGCGCCTCACGGAGAACTCCGCCTGTTCAGCTACTACAGCCTCGTTACCCTGTCGACGCTAGGCTACGGCGACATCACACCGGTGACGCCGCTGGCACGGTCCCTGTCGGCGATGGAAGCCGTGACAGGACAGCTCTTTATTGCCGTGCTGCTGGCACGGCTGGTCGGCCTGCATATCGCGCAGAAGAAAAAACCAGAGGACTGAATCGGCGTTCTCGCTGGCCAGGCATGTTGCAACAACGCCTCTGGAGATTGCTCAGGAAATTGCGATTGCCATGGCCGCGACCAGCAGGAACACTGCAAAGATGCGTCTGAGCATACGTTCATTGACGCTGCTTGCGAGCCGCACTCCCAACGGCGTGGACATGGATGCAACCACGGCCATGATCAGAAACGCCGGCAGATAAACGAAGCCCAGCGCGCCGCCGGGCAGGTTTGGCGCCGACCAGCCGGCACTGACATAACCAATCGCCCCGACTGTTGAATAGACTGCCGCTGCGGCTGTCGAGGTGCCGATGATGGTGCGAATTGGTAACGAGAAGCGTGCAACCATGTAGGGAATTGCGAATATGCCGGATGCAACTCCAGCAATACTGCTGAACAGGGCGATGCCCGCAAGCACTGCGGTTATCTCGAAACGATGCCCAGCATAGCCACGCCGGGAGCGCGGGGCCGCATGGCTCGCCAGTAACATTCGCACCGCAATAGCCGTGATCATGACAGCGACATAGACGCTGAGAAATCGCGACGGCAACAACTTGCTGATCCACGGCCCGACCATTGCGCCGACGATATAGGGTGGCAACATCCACCGGAACAAGCGGGTATCGAGGTGTCCCGCCCGATACTGGGTAAGGGCACCGGCGATGGCGCCCGCCGCCATGGCCGCCATCGTCGTTCCTGCGGCGAGCCGCAAGGTGTCATGCCCATCCAGCAACGCTGCAAAGATCAATATCAGTGACGGCAGCACCACCAGGCTCATGCCGGTACCGATAAGGCCGACCAGAAAGCCGCCGACTGCGCTCGCCAGCACGTAGAGCAAATAGGACACGATTCTTCGAGCGCCGCGGCAAACAGGGAGCGGACATGCTACACGATATGTAATCGCAGAACGGCCGTTCGCGTGCGATGCGTTCGGCAGTATAGAATCGTCTCGTGCAGCGCAGCTTCAGGCATTCGTTGCAGCTGTCGCGCGCTGCTTACTTCCACCGAATTTACGAAAGACTGATCATGCCGGTAATTCGCATTGAAGTTCCCGAAGCCACCAAACCGGAATCGAAGAAGAGAATTCGCGAGCAAGTCAAGCAAGCGGTGCTGACAACGCTTGCACCAAAGGAAACCAAATATGACTACGTCGCCATTCGCGAAGTGTTTGGCGAAATCGGGGACGGCCTGCCGCTAGTTGAAGTGGATTTGCGCCCCGGGCGAGAACCCGCTCGCAAGAAGGCGCTGGTGGACGCGATTGCCGACGTGCTGAATGAGGAACTCGGGATTAAACCCGAAGACGTTTACGTGCTGTTCAGGGAAACGCCAGCACCGGGCCACTACACCGGCGGAACACCGCTGCCGGAATGGGTCCCGGCCGACAGGTAGGGTTTGCGGGCCCGGCCCTGTTCGACCGGAACCTCTATTCGGTACGGATGGTGCCGGCCACCGAGAGTTCGCCGCCCATATCCCGGCGGAGAATGACGAGTTCTCCCGACTGCGGGTACACGCCGGTCAGCGCCGTGATGTTCACCTGGTGCGTCACCAGAATCAAGGGCGCGTTCAGTTTTTGTCTCGCGATCCACTCGCGCAACATGCGCGTTTGCGGCTCACGGCGTTCGTAGTTACGAAAGAACGAATTCAGCACCGGCTGCTGGGTGACCGGCCCCAGTCCAAGCAAGCGCGCCGTTTCCAGACATCGGCACCATTGGCTGGAGAACACCGACGCGACCGACATCCCGCGTTCCCTGAATCTGACGCCAATGCGGCGCGCCTGCTCCCGCCCCTGGTCCGACAGGTTTCTCTGGGTGTGACAATCATTGACTGCGAAATTGGCCGGATCTCCCGTCCCCGGTGCCATTGCGTGGCGCAATAGTGCAAGGTGACCGCCCGATTTCAGCGCATCCCACAATTCCTGTTGGGTCAACGTTGCGTCAGCCCGGGCAACTTGAACCGCGACATCCCGGTCCGCGATGGCTCCTTGTGATGCGGCCGAAGGCGGTGCCCCCGGAATCAGTAAACCCAGCGCCAGGAAAACAGTACAGCCGGCTCGCTTGACTTCATTCAGCACGCGTATCCCCCACGGTTTTTTTCATCCTCTTCCTGGCATTGAGACAGGAACGGACAGCCCGGGTTCGTCATCGCTGCGCTTGGCCCCGCAGACACCGTCTTCGGCGGCGTCACTTTCCCGCAGCCCTGCTAAAGTAGAGGACCGAATCAGCCCAGGAAAAAGTTTGGACTCGCTTTCCCAGATCGTACTCGGCGCCAGCGTTGCCGGCGTGTGCGCCCCGACCGGCCATCGGCGCAAGGCATTACTGGTTGGTGCAGCGCTCGGAACGCTGCCCGACATGGACGTCGTAATCGACTACGGCGACCCGGTTTCAAACTTTACCTACCACCGCGGCTTCAGTCATTCGCTGTTCGTCCTGTTTCCGTTTTCAATCCTGCTCTGGCTGATACTACGAAGATGGTGGTCACCCGTGAGCGAAGCGCCCCGGCAATGGCTCGCCGCCATCATGCTGACATTGATCACCCATCCCCTGCTGGACGCACATACCGTATATGGCACACAACTTCTCTGGCCACTGACAACACCACCGGTTATGTGGTCAACACTGTTTATTATTGACCCCCTCTATACGCTCCCTCTCATAGCGGGTGTGATGACCGCCGCGATTTTCCCGAGAAAGCAGATTGCCGGCACGATGCTCGCAGCCGGCATCGCTATCAGCACCGCCTACCTTGGCTGGTCATGGATTGCCAAAACAATGATCGAACGCGAGACAGTGGCCGCGCTTGCGCAGACTGACTGGAAGAACGCGAAACGCTTTTCGATTCCGGCACCCTTCACGACGCTGTTGTGGCGGGTTGTCGTGATGACCGATGAGGGCTACCTGGAAGGGTTCTATTCACTGGCCGCCGATGAAGGGCCGTTGCGGTTTACTGCCTACGCTTCTGACCACGCGGCTCTCGAAGCAACCAGCAATATCCCGGCCGTGGCACGCTTGCGATGGTTCTCGCACGACTTCATCAAGACCGAAGTAGTGGGCGAAAAGCTGATCCTGAGGGATATTCGCATGGGCATGGAACCCAAATATATTTTCAGCCATGCGGTGGCCATGCGCGGCAATCCCCACTGGAAAGCAATCGCGCCCGAACGCGTCGGAACGAGGATCGGCGCGGAAGATCTTCTGATGACCTGGGATCGTATCTGGTCCGCCGAAAAACCCTAGCGACAGCACCGTGACAGCGTGTTCATGAAGCAGCGACCCCAACGGGCAAACTGGAGAAGCTCATGAAAGTCAGACAAATCGAACTGCTTGCCTGTGATGCCGGCTGGCGCAACTACCATTTCGTCAAACTGACGACGGACACGGGCATCGTCGGCTGGAGCGAGTATGACGAAGGTTTCGGCGCGCCCGGCGTGGGCGCTGTCGTCGAGCGGCTCGCCCCACGCGTCATTGGCCAGCCAGTCGGGGATCACGAACGTATTTATGCTGAACTGTTTTGCGCCACCCGGCCCGGTACCGGAGGCATCATCGCTCTCGCCATGGCTGCCATCGAAAATGCTTTGCTCGATGCAAAAGCAAAAGCGCTCGGCGTTCCCGTTTATGAACTTCTCGGGGGCAAGATTCGCGACCGCATCCGGGTTTACTGGTCGCATTGCGCCACCTGGCGAATCAATCACCCGAACCACTACAAGCCAGCGATTACGGACCTCGACGGAGTCAAGGCAATCGGCAGGGAAGTTCGCGACAAGGGCTTCACCGCGCTGAAGACCAATATCTTTACCTACAACGAAGAGCGCAAGGATCCACGCGGCTGGCGGCCCGGTTTTGGCGTGCCTTTCGCGCCGGAACTCAACGTCGAGCGAAACGTGCTGCGCAATCTCGTCATGCATCTCGAAGCGCTGCGCGACGGCGCCGGCCCCGGCGTCGACATCCTGCTCGATCTGAATTTCAACGCCAGGACCGAGGGCTACCTCAAGATACTGCGCGCCATTGCAGACATGGACCTGTTCTGGGTGGAAATCGACAGTTTCAACCCCGAGGCGCTTGGACTCATTCGCCGCCAAAGCCCGCACCCGATCAGTTCCTGTGAAACGCTGCTCGGCCTGCGGGAGTTTCTGCCCTACTTCCGCGAACAGGCGATGGATGTCGCCATCGTCGATACTCCCTGGAACGGCGTCTGGCAATCGATGAAGATCGCCGCGTCGGCTGAAGCACACGAAGTCAACGTCGCCCCGCACAATTTTTACGGCCACCTGTGCACGATGATGAATGCGCACTTTTCCGCCGCGGTGCCCAACCTGCGCATCATGGAAACCGATATTGACCGTATTGCCTGGGACCACGAGGTGTTTACCCATGTCCCGGAAATCGTCGACGGCTATCTGATCATGCCCGACCGTCCCGGCTGGGGCACCGAGCCGGACGAGGAAGCGCTTCGCGCGCACCCGCCCAAAACCGGCGCTGGCTTGCTCAATTACGGCCGCAAGACCTGATGACCACCCCGCCCCGTGCGCCCCGGCACGTCAGGCGATCATGGACCGAACGGGACCGGCGAGAATTCCCAATGCCGAAACCGCCAGTGCGGTAAAGGTCATCGACATCCCGAACACCCGGTAACGATAATCTTCGTCAATGCGGCTGACTCCATAAGCATGGGAAAAGCGGCCGACAATCAGGCAAATGCACAAGGCATGGATCAGCAGCGACGTGCCGCTTTGTGCTTCCAACATGTAGATCAGCAACAGCGAAAGCGGAACGTACTCGGCAAAGTTCGCGTGGACTCGCATTGCGCGTAGCATTTGCTCATCACCTTTGTCCCCCACCGCTATGCGCAGTTGGCGGCGCAAACGCAGCGTTCGCACACTGAGCGCGACGAACATCAGCGCAAGGACGGAAGCATACAACGGCGTAACGGTCACGGATCTCATCCTCCAGGTGGTCAGTTTCCCGAAACGCTATCCCATTATCGGCTGACCAACAAAGCCCCGTGACGGCTGGCGCCCCTTGCACCGCAAGGATGTTGGCCGATCGCTCTCGCACAGCGATACGGCGACCCACGGGGCTTGTACATGTCTTGTCCAGAATAGACCCGAGACGTTACGATGCCGGCAAGGTCGCACCGGCTTTGAATTCTCCGCGGTGCTTTCAAACAGGAAGACGAGCATGCCAGCAAAAAGCAACCGCGAAACCAAACCCGGATACTCCATAGGCGCTGTGTCGAAAATCACCGGCATCCACCCCGAAACGCTTCGTATGTGGGAACGGCGTTACGGACTCGTGAAACCCGGCCGGTCCAGTGGAAAAAGCCGGCGATACAGCGATGAAGACGTCCGACGCCTGTCCCTGGTCAAGACCCTGGTCGATGCCGGCAACCAGATCAGCACCATTGCGCCGCTGTCGATGGACCAGTTGCAGCAACGCCTCGAGGCGAGCTCGCCCCGCATACTGAGCAGCGGCACAGAAGAATCCCGTCCCTGCCGCATCATCGTGGTCGGCAATGCGCTGCCGGCAAAACTGGCTTCTGGCGCCGGCACGTCGCGCCCGGACGTGGCAGCCACCTTTGAAGACGAGGATGCGATGACGCGCGCCGGCAAGCTCCCTGAAGTCGATGCGCTGGTGATCGAGTCCGCGTCGGTCCAGGCCGAAACCCTTGGCAGCGTTCGGCGGTTGCTGGCGCTTTGCGGTGCCCGCAGGGCCGTCGTTGTCTATGGGTTTGGGACCCGGCAGGCGTTGCGTGATCTGGACTCGGCGGGCGTGGCCTGCCTGCGTACACCGGTGGAGGCTGCGGAAATCGAAGCGGCCTGCGCCATGCCGCGAGCCCCCATGCAATCAAGGCAGGCCGGCGACGAGACGATTGCACCCGGAAAAGTTCCGCCCAGGCTGTTGACGCCGCAACAGCTCGTACGCATTTCGACCCGGTCACCCGTACTGGCGTGCGAATGCCCGCACCACCTTGTCGAACTCATTAACAGCATGGCTGCGTTCGAGACCTACAGCCTCGAGTGTCAACACAAGAATGCCGAAGACGCGCAAATCCATGCTCATCTTCACAGCACCGCCGGGCGCGCCCGCGCCATGCTTGAAACCGCCTTGTTGCGCGTCGCGCAATTCGAAGGCATTGATGTGAGCTAGCACCCCGTTCGGCGCCACGCCGCGCCGACTGCCTTTCCATTTCCGCGGTTAACTCGCCGTCGGCCGCACTCCGGGCCGCAATGACCAAATATCGTCCAGATATTTGAGCGGCAAAAACTCTTTGTTGACTTTTTGTCTAGACAAAGATACTGTTTGTCTAGGACAAACAAACGGGTTCATCTGACTTGACGAATCCGCCCCTCTACCCAATTTAATTTCGAAACAAGGAGATAACGATGATTTTCCGGTCATTTGTCGCAGTTTCGGCGGCGATCCTTTCGCTCGGTGTCCAGGCAGCGACTGCACCCGGCGCGCTTGGCAACCCTGACCCGGCTACCACATTCGTCAAGTTCGCCGCCACGACACCGCAAGGCCGCTATGTCGACGTCGAGGTCCTCCGAGACTACGCCGACACCGTCACGCTCGGTATCGATACCGAATCCGGCGCGCCGCTCTACGCCCATCGTTCGGTCGCGCTGACATACCGGGTCGACTGTACCGCCGGCACGCTCGCCGTGGCCGATTGGCAAATGTTTGACGGCAACTTCGGACAAGGACAGGTGGTCTGGGACCAGGAAAACCATCACGGACTTGCCTTCCTGCCCGCCGTTAACAACGAAATGCGGGCGGTGCTGCGTTCGGCTTGCGCCACCACGACTGTTGCAAGGTAAACCGCAGCAAAAGGAGTTCTCGAGGTCTCGTGTCGATGACGGGAACAGGAGACCTCATAACAAGGCATCAGCAGCAACTGTTCAACCACCCAAACCAGGAGAAACAACATGAAATTGATCAAGTATCTCGCAATACTCGCAGTCGCAGCGTCCATGACCGCATGTGCCAGTTACAAGCAGGCTGAAATGGCGCCCAAACAGGACATCGTCGACGTTGCCGTTTCGGCAGGATCGTTCAATACACTGGTCGCCGCCGTGCAACAGGCGGGACTGGTCAGCACCCTGACGAGCAATGGACCGTTCACGGTGTTCGCGCCGACCGACGAAGCGTTCGCAAAGATCCCGAAAGCAGACCTTGACGCATTGCTGGCCGACAAGGCCGCGCTTGCCGCCGTGCTGACCTACCACGTTATTCCCGGAAAAGTGATGGCCGCGGACGTCAAGGCCGGCGAGGTCAAGACGATCGAAGGTTCCAGCATCACGATCACCACCGACAACGGCGTCATGGTCGACAATGCCACAGTCATCAAGACCGACGTATTGGCCAGTAACGGCGTGATTCATGTCATCGACACGGTGCTGATGCCCAAGTAACGGCACACGACTTTGAACGTATCGCCGCCTTGTCAGCGGTCGCGCGAGCGAGACCTTCGCAGCCTGACGCGCGCCCACTGGCAAGGCAGGCGAAAAACGCTAGCCAGGCATCACCGCTACCACCGCAAGGTGACAGAGCGCAACGGCCGCGGTCAACCGGATGCGCAAGCGCAACATCCACGCCACCATTCCCGGGACCGGACAACGCACATCCGCAAGACCGATCACTACGAAGCCGCACAGCAACCCCCAGACACTCCATTGCGCGCTGCTCATCAGCAAGCAGATGACAGCCCACAAACCTGGCAGGATGGAAATCGTCAATTCGCGGGCCAATGCCGTTTGCAGATTCGTCGCGGCTCCCCAGCGAATACCTCCGAGAAACGAAAGAATCGCCGCGGAATAATAGAGAAAGATCTTCAGCGCAAAGTCCGCCGGCAGCGGGCCATCCGCGATGAGGTTGAGCGCCAGCGCTGCGAATGGCAGCACGCCGCCGTAGCCGAGAATGCTTGCGATGCCCGGGATCTGCGCCGGGCTTTCACCACGAGTCAAAGGCAACTCCTGTGTCAATCGAGTGGCACGTCATCAACCAGTGCTACTTCACCACGCCTGTGCCAATCGGCCGCCGAAAAACCAGAAAATGCTGCTGCGGCAGAAAATCGCCGGTGCGATACCACTCCAGGCCTGCCGCGCCCATCTCCGCGATCGCCTGCGCAGCCGACATCTTGTGCAGCGGCTTTATCGCTACCGATGGATCTTCGGCGCGGTATTCAATCAGTACCAGCCAGCCACCGGGCCGCAGCGCGCGCGCCATTGCCTCAGCCATCTCGCGAGGATAGGAAAACTCGTGATACGCGTCCACCAACAGAATCAGGTCGACCGCAGCCTCCGGCAAGCCCGGGTCCCGTTCGGTCCCGAGCACGGTTTCCACGTTACCCGGCGCACCGTCGCTTTTCCGTGATTCAATGATATCCAGCATCTGCTGCTGGATATCCACCGCGAGCACCTGTCCATACGGCACACGCCGGGCGATTCTGAAACTGAAGTAACCCGTTCCTGCACCAATGTCGGCAACGACGCTGTCCGGCTCCAACGGCAGATTCTCCACCAACAAGTCGGTGCGTTCTTCGCCTTCCCGATTCGGGCGCTCGAGCCACCCGGCACCGGGATGCCCCATTACCTGGGATATCTCACGCCCCATGTAGAACTTGCCGATGCCGTCGCGGCTGGCAGCACCGAACTCGTAATATTCACTGGCGGCAGCAACGGCGGCACCCGCTTCACCGGTTGGCTCCCCTCCGGACAGTTCGCATCCGGACACCGAGCTGACGAATATCAACGAGAAGGTGAATCCGCGGTACATCAGCACTTTGTGCAGACGCCTCGCGAACGTCCTCAACCGCGGCCTGAACCGCTCATTCATATCTTGCTTGCGACGTCATGTTCATTATCGTGCTGCATCCTTGAACGGGGCACAGCATCATACTTCCCTGGGTGTTCCGAAAAAATCCGATCAGCATCGGAAGAAAACCGCGCGGCGCTTCCTTGCGGGCGGCGCCGGATATGTCGCGGCGGGCGCCGGCGCGGCCCGTTCGTAGTCACGGCACTGGCCAGCGCTGGCAATCCGCCGCCGGGGAACCGGCGTGATCGGCTGTTTCCCCTGATTCAAACGCACGGCAGCACCATCGCCACCAACTTGAACCACTACATCGCGAAAACCGCGAGCGCGCAACCAGAGAGCACGCCAAACTCAAAGACTCGTAACACCGCAAATTGCCAGTGTCCGGTCGCGCCAGAAAATGCTCGGGAAACCCATGCGCCGTCAGCTTGACGCACACCGACAGGGATAGGGATCGCATGCAGGGGAGAACGCAGCGCGGAGATTCCGCGCCGCGTGTCTTGCTGTCGACTAACGGCTGGCGAAGTCGACGAGTTTCTGATGCGAGAAGAGGTAATCCTGCTTCTCGTAAGGCGTATGGCAAACAACGCAGGTCAGGTCGTTCGTCTTCGGGCTTCCGTCGGGATTGAAAATCGCGAACGCCCAGCCGCCAACCTGGTCGGCTTCAGCCAGATCAGAAGGCCATGCGTCGCGGCGCTCCATCACGGCAATCGCAGCCAGATCGGCCGGCACATTGACGCCATCACTGCCGACCACAGGATTGCCTTCCGCATCTTTCTCCGGCTTGTAGACTTCCATCACGATTTTCGAACCCGGTGCCGCCGGCATTCCCTTGGCGTAACTCGCCAGCGCCACGTCGTTGGCGTACATTTTCGCTACCGCCGCGCTGCCGGCGCGGTTCATTTTCGCGTAGTTGGTAAACGTCGCATCATAAGCAGCCGGGAACTTGACGAAATCGGGAGTCCCTCCCGCATAGGCGACCAGCGCGGCGACACCGCAGGCCCCAGCCACCAGCATTTTGCTGAATTTCATACACTCCTCCTTGGTAGTCCGCGACCGCACCTTGCATGACGGTCGCAAGAACTTTTTCATGTACAACACCTGAAGACATCGTCGATTAGAGCACCTTGCACGCGGCTAATCCAGCATCGTCAGCGAACAATGCAGACAAATACGTAAATTCATTAGACCGCTTTACGTAAACAATGAATTTCACACGCCCGGCCGGGCCCAGGCCAGCAACCCCCGGTGTCTTGACTATCATTGTTAGAACACGGGTGCCATCGCAATTGCATGACGCCAGCAGCCGGTCGCGCGGGTCTCTGCGACCGCCGACCATGCCGTACTCGACTAGTCGTCGGCACAACTCACACACCGTGTACTCGTTGGCGCGATCGCAAGACGACGGATATCGATTGGTTCGCCACAGGCAAAGCAGATTCCGTATTCTCCATTGTCGATCCTGCGCAATGCGCCCGCTACCTTCGCCAGATCTTCGCGCCGCCGCCGGGCCGTTTCAACCGCCATCTGTTGTGCTTGCATCGCATCCATGCGCGACAGCCTGCCGACGCTGGCCTGATCCAGCGACACCGGCTGTACGGATGGCTTCGATGTTTCCTCGAGTTCGCGAAGCTCGGAGGCCAGACGATCCAGTTGCCGTCTGAAACGGTCCAGGTCTGCCTCTTTCATTGGTTCAACGACAACAATCCCTGCAATCGGATGCATCCCCGGCGGCAATCAGCTTCACGTCATGCAGCATCATCGTCCCATCGGGGATCACTGATAAATCCGGCCTTGATGGCGCAGCCAACCGGCTTCATGCCGCCCCTGCGGATCGTGGTGTGTCCAGTGAATGACGCCCCCTTTCGCATTCCATTCGTAGACGCCGTTGAATTCGACCACATCGCCTTCGCGCAGCGAAGCGATCCTTGGCGCGAGATCGATGTTGTGCGCAACCAGCAGGGTATGCCCGGAGGGCAGTTCGAGGATAAAGCGCTGATGCCGGCTGCCGTCGTCGTCATCGGCAAGGATTTTCGTAGCCACGCCTTTGCCTGACACCTGAATGCCACTGGTGCGCTCGTGAAACGCGCGGGCAATTGCCGCATCGCTTTCCCGGTCGGCCGCGACCAGTACGCCGGCAGGCTCGTGCCGCTCCCAAGCCACATACGCGGCCGAGGCAACCAGTAACACTATGAATAGACGTCGCAACGCGATGTTTCCGATCGTTCAGCCGCTGGCAAATCCGCCGTCCACGCCTGAGAATCCTGAAATGACCAAAATCACACCCTCACAATCCCGTGGGCCGGTCGCATCCCCTGGATTCGCCTTGTGGAATCTCGGCTTTCGTCCTTTCTACCTGTTCGCCGGACTGTATGCAACGCTCAGCATTCCGCTTTGGGTCCTGCAATACACTGGCTGGCTTGGCAAGCGGGAACTGATTTCCGGACCTTTGTGGCATGCGCACGAAATGCTGTTCGGATTCACTTTCGCGGTGATCGTCGGCTTTCTGTTTACCGCGAGCCGCAACTGGGCCGGCCAGCCAACGCCAACCGGAACTGTGCTCGCCGCGATCGCGACACTATGGGTTGCGGCCCGTGTGCTGGCATTCTCCCCTTTCCCGCTCGCCGCCGCGGCCTTCGATACTGCCTTCGCCCTTGCCGCCGCTGCGGGCATTGCCGTGCCGTTACTGCGCAGCCGCAACCGGCGCAATTACTTTTTCATTGCCTTGCTGATCTCCCTGGGGATGGCAAACCTTGCTTTCCATCTTGGCATGGCAGGTGTCATCGACCTGCCACTGCGACTCGGTTTGCAGGCGGGGCTGGATATCGTATTGCTGATCATGATCGTGATGGCAGGACGCGTTATTCCGATGTTCACCATGAACGGTGTTCCTGGCGCGTTGTGCACGCGCCTGCCTTTGATTGAACGGCTTGCTCCGGCAAGCGTCGCCGTGCTGTTGGCAGCCGACTTGTTCGCCGCCCCGATAGCTGCTCTCACCCCATTAGCCGTTGTTACCCCGATTGCAGCTTTCGCAGCGATCGTCAACGGTGTGCGTTTGGCCCTGTGGCGGCCCTGGCGCACACTGCATACACCCATTGTATGGATACTGCACTTTTCATATGCGTGGATCGTGTTAGCGCTCGCGCTGCGGGCGCTCGCCTTGGCGGACCTGGTGCCAGCGAGTACCGCGACCCACGCACTGACTGTCGGTGCCATCGGCGGCCTGACGCTGGGAATGATGACGCGCACCGCGCGTGGCCATACCGGCCGGCCGCTGCAATCGGGCCGGGCTGAAATATTCTGTTACATCGCGATCCAGTTTGCTGCGGTAATCCGTGTCTTTGTGCCCCTTGTGCTTCCGTCACTCTACTCGCAGTCGATCTTCGTCTCGGGTCTGTTATGGTCGACCGCATTCGGCATATTCACCGTCACCTACTGGCCGATCCTGTCGCGTCCCCGCCTGGATGGCCGCCCCGGATGACGGTACACGCTCACACTTGCCCGAGAGACAAACGGGAGCTTCATCATGAAATATCGGACTAACCCCCGCTTGTTGCTGGTTGCAGCGACTACGCTGCTACTGATTGCACACGCATCCCACGCGCAATCGCAGGGCGGCGACGCGGCGCAAAACGAACTCAGCGCCAGGGACGAATGTCTGCTGGAAAGCACGAAGACAGCGGCGCCTGAAACCACCATTGGCGAGCTACGCGCGCAATGCGACCAGATTTTTTCCGAAACCGTCGCCGCGGGCGCGCCCGAAGCTCCGAACAAACGAATGACCCCCGTCCAGATTCGCATGTTCGACGACCAGGTCAACTACAACCGCAATTTTGCGATCAGTGCCTTTCAGCCGAATTACTTCATCGGCACATACAGTACCGATCCCAATAATGAACCATTCTCGGACCTGCCTTCCTCCGAAGACAGCCTGGAGAATGAGGAAGCCAAGTTCCAGGTCAGCATCAAGGCGCCTCTATGGCGCACCATGTTCGGGACCGATAATGACCTGATCGCTTCCTATACATCCACTTCATGGTGGCAGGTAACCGGCAATTCCAGCGCGTTCCGCGAGACCAACTATCAGCCAGAGCTGTTCCTGCGCCACTACGGCGGCCCGCAATTTCTCGGCGGCAGGGTTGTAGCAGCCGACATCGGACTGAACCATCAGTCGAACGGACGGGGCGAAACATTGTCGCGCAGCTGGAATCGCGTCATGGGTCGGCTATATCTCGACTACGATTCCATCGCCGTCGGCCTGAGGGCCTGGTACCGGATTCCGGAGGATGCAAACAGCGACGATAACCCGGGAATGTACAAATATTACGGCTATGGCGACGTGATGCTCGCCTATGCGCCGAACAAGAATACGTATACGGCGATGGTGCGCCCCGGGACGGAGAAAGGCGGACTTGAACTGACCTGGAGTTACCCGTTCACCAAGGTATTCCGCGTCTACGCGCAATACTGGAACGGCTATGGCGAGAGCCTGATCGATTACAACGCGCACATCGAACGCGTCGGTATCGGCATCGCGCTCAACGACTGGTTGCAGCGGCGCTAGCGCAGCATTGCCGGTGAACCGGTCTACCTGCTTCGGACCGCTCAACGCCCGGCCCGGACAACTTGCGCAGCCCGGCGTTCCGGCCTGGTATTGATTTTCGAGATGTCCGCTGGCGTCGGGCGCCGGCAAATGGCATCAAGAACCCGGTGACGACTCGCCATCATCGGACCAGATATCGATCGCCTGCATGAGCCGGTCGGCATCGTAGTTTTCTTCGATCTCATCCAGCCGCTGTTCAAGTAGCAGGAGCAAGGCATCCCGGACGACCGTGCGCTGCTCAGCCGTACAAGCACGCCAGCGACTGTTGCGGGGTCCGTCGCGAATCACCTGCGACAGGAACTGGTCGATGTAGTAATCATCTCCGGTCCGTGTCAGCGCCATCCGCATCAGCGCCGGCAGGTAATAGCGGAAACCGCTGTCGGTTGCGAATGTCACCGGATCCCATCCCGCATGACCGAGCGCTTCGCGCGTGATCGTATCCGGCGTATGGGCCGACAGCGTGTCGTCGTGTTCGGCACATTCGCAGCAGTGCTGATAGTCGGTAAAGTGTTCCGGCCGCTGAACCTTCGAAAACACTTTGTTTGCTTTGCGCAGGAACTCGTCGTGCAATTTCATCGCCGGGAAAGTCCGCAATCCGGCCGCTCTCCGCGCATTACCGTGCTGGCCATCGCGTGTTCACATCAACCCGTCCAGGCGATGTATTCATCTTCGATTTCATCGGCGGCCGCACTGTGAAATGCCACGCCCAGCCACTGCTGTGGCCCCGTTGCTTGAGGAAAATGCCAGGTATTCTCAGGAACGACATCCCAGCACGATGAAATTTCCTTCCCTTCATCGCTATCGGGGCTGACAATCCTGCGCGGCTCGTAGGCCCTGTCAATGCCACCCGGTTTTGCGCAGTTCACAATGCCGCTGCCACGATACGACACCAGTCGCTGGATGCTGTTGCGATGTATTTCCTCGTGTGGTGCGCGTTGCCCCGCCTTGATGGAAAACGCCCTGCACAGGCGCACCTCACCGCGTAACTGTCCGGGCAGTTTGCTGTCGAACAACTCGACAGGCACCGCGACCGACGAATAGGCCTTCGAGAACTGCGGTTCACTGAAGCGGCCTGCGGCGCGACGCAATGCCTGTTCAACAGCAGCATTGCATTGCGCATCGCCAAACACCAGTTGGTGCAGGCGTTCCAGCAAGGGACGATCATGTTCGGAGAACGCTGGCAGCCTACCCTCCTTACGCGTGGCCGCAATGTCGCGCAGCCGCGTTTGTGCAGCAGAAACGCCGGCGCCCATCGTAACCGTACCTGTTCGCCATGTGCTATTTGGTTTCGTTCATCTTCACCATCACCAGCACGGCACCGTCCTTGCTGACTACACGGGTATCGTGCCCCTTGCCGGTCAGGTCGCGATGCAGCCAGACGGAGCCTTGCGGAAAGCGCCGTTTCTCGCCATCGCTCACCTCGACTTCCATCTCGCCCTTGAGCACGAAAATATGGCCCACACTCGGCGCCGGATGCCAACCGCCGCCCCAGCCGGCCGGCAAGGTAATAAACCCGACTTCCCGGGCCGGACGGAAGTCAGATACGTTCATTGGCGCAGCCGGCGGTGCGATATCGACGAGCGAGAGTTCCACCTCGACATCCCTGAAGTGGGTTTCGCCATCGGCATCCGTGTACATTTCCGAGTATTTCATTCCTGTTCACACTCCCTGTTTGTTATTCTGGCGCTCAGACAGCAAGGATAAACCGGCAGCCTGAACCAACAAAGTCAAAAATTCGTTCCGCCAACACGGCGCCAACAGTATAGGTTGCGAGGCAAGCTGCGGGGCGGTCAGGAAGCGGAACGCCGCCGTTTGATCGACGCGCTCTGCAACTGCTTTTTCCTTTCATGAAGATGCAGACAATTCAAGCTGGGAAGAACATTCTTCAGCACTTCACACCTGCGTCACCGTATGGATGGCAAAGACTCGATAGGGCCCTGGTTCGCAATCCTTGAAGCACCCCGTCTCGAGCAGAGTTTTCGCCTCCTCCAGCGTTGCCAACAGGCAATGTTTGTTCACGGCAATATCGCGCGCGAGGCCGTTGCAGGACAAGGGCGAACATTCAGGCGCCGTCTGTGCCGCGAAACTTACGACGTCAAACCCTTCGAGTTGCTTCCTGGCCGGTATTTGCACGCGGGTGGGCAGGCTCGCTTCCGGCGCAAACACGCTCCAGGTCCCGGCGTCGCAGTCAAACTGCTCGCCGTGAACTTCGTAATAGAACATTCGCATCCCGGACAGATCGACGCCTTCTTCGGCAGCGATCTCGCCGATCACGGCTGGTGAATCGAACAGCCAGTACCCGTTGTGCCGCCAGTACGGAACAAAATCGCAGAACGCCGGTGACAGACAGGCGCTGACCGACCAGATATCTTCGACAACATCGTTTTCGAGCCAGCCGGCCTCGGTACGGATGTTCTTGGCAAGATATCCGGCAGGTGTCATTCGTTGTCCAGCGCGGGTTTGCATACGCACGAGCGCAAGCAATTAACGAGCAAGAGTGCACCGGGTGGGCGCATAATGAGAGCGGCAGGTTCGCTCGCGTCCCGCACGGCGAACCGTCATGCCATGTCGAAGACGTGCTGCAGCAAGGAGTTTCAATCATGACGAACAACGAGCGCCTGTTTTCGGGCGGGCGAAACATCGCACTGAAAATCCCGCCGCACGAATTCGACCAGACGCTGCGCTTTTATCGCGACACTCTCGGTTTGCGGCAGCTGGACAACCATCTTCCTTCACATGTCTTCGAGTTCGGCGCCAATCTGCTTTGGCTGGACCGGTCCGACACGATGACACACACGGAAATCTGGCTGGAACTGCGAACACCGGACACGAACAGCGCCGCCGCACGGCTGGAGATAAATGGCGTGGCCCGCTGCGACGCGATCGAGCACCTGCCAGAAGGCTTCGATGGATTCTGGATAACCAGCCCCGGTAACATCGTTCATCTGGTGCACGGACCGCAACAAGACATTTGAGAGTTATGCGCATTACGTTGCCGCGGATACTGGCGTTGCTGATACAGCTTTGCCTCGCTGCGCCCGCGGCGGCTGACGACGAAAATTTTTCAGGCCTCTACGAAGGGCGCATCGGCGATACCCCGGCGACACTGCATCTGCGCGTCTCCGGCTCAATAGTGTCAGGCCGGATTACCCGGCCCGGCAGCGCCATTGTCGAACTCAACGGCACGTCTGCCGAGGGGCGCATTGTCGGTGCCGCTACCACCGGTCGCGGCGCGGGATTCTTTGAGGCCTATCGCGAATTCGGTGCACTCGTCATCGTGATCCGGGAAAGCGGCCCGGTCACAGGCCAGACAATGGAGGCGCGCGCGGAATTCCTCCCGGCGGGCAAATCTCCAACAACTGAAAAAGCCATTTCAGAAACGGTGCAACGGGATCATGGCCTCGTCGGCACATGGGTCATCCGCGGTCCTGGCCGACGGGGTGACATGGTGTTGCCAGTCACGACGACCATGACCCTGGATGCCGATGGCACCTATTCCGTGACGAGCGACCCGCCAGATGAAAAGACGAAGGGGGAGTGGCGCAGCGCCGATGCGCTACTTGAATATCGACCGACAAATGGCCAGGCATGGTCTGAGCTCGGAGCCTATCGCCTGCATGGCGACAAGTTGATCGTTGTCCAGCCGAACAACGTAGCGCAAGTGTGGACGCGCGGGGACTAGGCTAGTCGCGGAATCCGGCGCTGCGGTGCGTGCCGTCGCAGAAGGGCTTGTTCGCCGATTGTCCGCAGCGGCACAGATTCGCCTGACAACCCCGCCAGGCAGAACCGTCCTTGCCAACAATTCTCGCATCGCCAAAACAGTGGGCCGGGCCGCAGGCGCGCAATGTCAACCGCAGGGTCGCGGCGGGCGTGGTGCCGGGCTCCGGCTTCTTGATGACATAGTCCGCCGCCACCCTGGCCGCGTCTGCGAATCCCGTTCTGCCGTGCGCACCGTCGCAAAAGGGTTTCTTCGCGGAGCGGCCGCAGCGGCACAGCCACATCCTCGCGTCTTTCCCGATCAATGTGCCGTTCGCGTCGTAGACCTCAACGTCGCCTTCGATCATCAGCGGACCGTCGACCTGCGGCTGAATCGTGTTCGCCACTGCTAGTGCGCCACCCAGCCGCCATCTATCGACATCGACGCGCCGGTAATCGAGGCTGCGGCGTCACCCGCAAGGAATACCGCCAGCGCGGCGACCTCTTCGATCTTCACGAATTTCCTGGTGGGTTGGCGTTCCAGGATGACTTCCCTGACGACGTCGCCGGGCGCCATATTGCGTGCCGCCGCCTGTGCGTCGATCTGCTTTTCCACCAGCGGCGTTTTTACCCAGCCCGGGCAGATGGCATTACAGGTAATGCCCTGCTCGGCCGTTTCCAGCGCGACGGTCTTGGTGAGTCCGACGATACCGTGCTTGGCAGCGACGTAGGCGGACTTGAACGGCGACGCGACCAGTCCGTGGGCGGAAGCGATATTGATGATGCGCCCCCATTTCCTCGACCTCATCAAAGGCACGGCAGCGCGTGTGGTGTGAAATGCTGCCGTCAGGTTGATCGCGATAACCTGGTTCCACTTTTCCGGCGGGAACTCGTCGACCGGCGCAACATGCTGGATACCTGCGTTGTTGACCAGAATATCGACACTGCCAAGCTCCTGCTGTGCCTGCGAAATCATCCCGGTGATTTCGTCGGGCTTGCTCATGTCGGCCGGCGAGTACCGTGCCTTGACTTCGAACTCCGATTCGATGGCAGCCCGCAGCGCTTCGATTTCATTTGCATCCCCCAGGCCATTCAGCATGACGCTGGCGCCTTGCGCTGCGAACGCGCGCGCCATTCCGAGACCGATACCCGAAGTGGAACCGGTAATGACCACCACCTTCTTTTTCAACATCTGCTTGTCCTGCCGTGATTGTTAACGCGAGGGAGTCTATCAGTTTGCAAAGCCGGTTCAGCTGCATTGCTACGTCCGCCACTGAACAACTGCAGGGAATCTCTCACATCTCCGGACGGCCGGCGTAGCCGGTAAGTTCCAGATAACCGTTGCCGATGGTCTTGCCGCCGGACCTGGCGCGCACAGCGCCCTCCCAGTAAACGATGCCCGTGCTTGCGCTTGAATCGAGTTCCTGGTCGTCCATCAGCGGTTCGATCACCAGATCGTGGCGGCCGGCGCGAAGCCGCATCGAGACCGGATAATCGGCGCCGGTTCTTGGCGAGCGCCAGATCCGCTGCGGCTCGAATACAACGTCCTCCGGCCCCAGAACGGCGAGCTTGCCAAGGCGATCACGCACGCTGCCCCCGGCCCATAACGTCCCGCCGCCAACGGAGCGCATGCGAAACGCCATGAGCGCTCCGCCATCCGCAAGGTTGACGCTTACCCAGTCCCACCCCTGTGCATCAGCGGGCAGGATTTCGCTTGACCACTCATGGTCAAGCCAGGCTGTGCCCTTGACAGCGGCTGTTCCGTCGCCGGTGCGGACCGATCCATCGACCCGTAACTGCGGCAGGCTGTAGTAATAGCTGGCCTGATGAGGCAACCGGCCTTTGCGGCTGAAGCCGTCGTGCCCCTGCAGCAACAGCGGCTGCGTCGGAGTGAGACGCAGATCAAGGATGAAATCCTCCGAGACGATATTGGCGTGGTATCCGTCGCCGGTGCGCACCAGTTTCCAGTTGTCGATCGCCACGTCCGTTGTCGCGGTACGTGCGTACGCCAGGCCGAACCCTTCGCGGGCAGCGCGTTGATCGTGCAACAGGCGGCCTCGTTGGGGATCGGCGATGGCCGCATGCGCGAACAAAAGCTGTTTCGGCGCGAATGCGGATTCGTTGTCCTCCTGCACGCCGGGACGGCTGCGAAAGAACGTGATCTGAAAGCCGCGCTCGATACCTTCATGCTCTACCCAGCCGGTGACATACCACCACTCGGTGCGATAGTCGGGATGCGCACCATGGTCGCGCGGAAATCCCAGTGCACGACCCGGTTGCGCCACCGGATAGATGACCGGCGCGGGTTCACGATCAGCGCCATGGGCTGGCAATGCCGGCACCAGGCAGCACGCCAGCATCAGGCAGGGCAACGTGACTCGCACGCGGTGCGTCATCGCAAGCCTACCAGTCTTCCCTCACGGCCCGCACGGCTTCACCCGCCACGGCGCGGCGCGCGCTGGCAACAGCGGCAGCGACGGCAGCGGCCAGCATCGCGCCAGCGAACGCAGCCAGCCCTGACCAGGGAAGATATACATCCATGCTCCAGTGAAAAGACTGTCGGTTGACGACATCGATCAGGACCACGCTCATCACCCAGCCCAGCAACAGTCCGATAGCCAGCCCCAGCACGCTGAGCAACGCGCCCTCGAAGGCGAGCATGCGCACGATCTGCCTGCGGGAAAACCCGATGTGGCGCAACATGCCGAACTCGCGGCGCCGCGCCAGCGTAAGCGCGCTGAAGCTCGCCGACAAACCGGCCAGCCCGATCACAATGGCAACCGCCTCGAGCGCATAGGTCACGGCAAACGTGCGATCGAATATCCTTAACGATTCCTGCCGCAGTTCATTCGGCAGACTGATCTCCACTTCTTCCTCTGGCAGGACCGCGCGCAAGGCGCGACGCACGGCCTCACTGTCGGCACCGTCTTCCAGCCATAGTTGCGCGTCGGCAACCTGATCGCTGCCGGTCAGTTCGCGGTAAGTCTCCAGCGTCATCATCAACGCGCCGTTCATCCGCGCGTAATCCCGCCAAACACCGGCCACTGCCACGGCAACGTCTCTTCCGCCAATGGGCAATTGCACGACGTCGCCGACTCGATAACGGTACACGTCGGCGACGGTTTCGCTGATCCAGACCGCCGGCGTATCGCGATGCGGCTCGGCCACATCACCGACCAGCGACAGCACCCGGCCCGGATCACGTGGATCTACCTCTCGCGCCAACAGCGTCACCGGCGGGTGCCCGGGTTCGAGCTGAATGCGCTGGCCGGCGAGAAACTCGACACGTCGAACGCCCGCGACACTGGAAACCAGCATCTGCATTGCGGGCGACAAAAACGCCGTTTCACCCTGGCCGCTGGTACGCACGAACATTTCGCCGGGCAGGATGTGTTCGAGCCAGTTCTCCAGCGACGTACGAAAGGAGATGACCATGATGGCAACCGATGCGGCGAGGCTGACGGCGGCAACCACTGAAGCGAGACTCACCATGGCCTGGCCGGGCGCAGCACGCAGTTGCGCAAGCCCCAGCGCAAACTCGATGCGCCGCGGCGACGGCAGACGCGAGAGCACGGTGACAGCCGCACGCGGCACCAGGGCAATCGTGCCGAGCAACAGCAATGCGATCGAGACATAGCCGAACAACGGCAGTCCGGCGACCGGCGGCAGGAACGCGGATCCCGCACCGGCAGCCAGCAGCAGCAGCGCAGGAAAAACCGGGGTAAGGCGCTGGAACAGACGGGTTTCGTCACCGGCCTTGAGCGCCGCCGCAGGTGCTGCCCGCGCCGCTTCGAGCGCCGGCGCGGCGCTACCGCAAACGGCTGCGAGAATGCCCAGCAACATGAACAGCAGCGCGGCGACCGGTTCGAACGTGAGCTGTGCCTGCATGCCGCTGAACATTCCCGCCCCGAGATCGGGACCGAACGATCCAAGTACCAGCCGCGCTCCGGCAAGACCCAACAGCAGCCCCAGCAGCGAACCAGCCGCGCCAAGCAGGGCGGCTTCAGCGACGAGCAACTTCACAAGGCCGCTTTGCGTCACGCCGAGCACGCGCAACAACGCCAGTTGCGAGCGTCGTTGCACCACCGACAGCGCCTGGGTGGAAAACACCAGCAAGCCGCCGGTGAACAACGCAACCAGCGCCAGCACATTGAGGTTGACGCGATAGGCACGCGTCATCGCCACCGCTGTTTGTGCAACCGTTTGCGGTGGCTCGACGTAAATGCCGGCTGGCAGGAGAAGCTGCAAGCGCTGCGCCACCGCTGCAATGTCTGCCGCCGGGGCAAGTCTCAGTTCCATCCGGTTGATCAACCCGATCCGGTCGAAATGCTTCTGCGCCGCGGCGATGTCCATGACCGCGATACGTTGGTTCGCTCCTGCGCCCGGCAGCCGGCCGGCCACGCGCAGCTGGACACGACCGGTGCCAACCTGGAACACCAGCGGGTCGCCGGTGCGCAAACCAAGCCACTGCATTGCCGATGGTGAGAGAAACACCGCATCTGCGCGTAAAACATCCAGGCGACGAACGCTTTCAACCATCAGCTGCGGCTGAATGCGTACTGCCCGGAAAATGTCGACTCCGAGAACATCCAGGCTGCGAAAGTCGCCATCATCGCCACGGCCTGCCAGACGCGCGCTGATTTCGAGCATCGGGCTTGCCGACCGGACTTCGGGCCGGCTCGCCAGCAACGGGTAGACGCTTTCGGAAAATCCACGCCGGGCACCGCGCACGGTCAGGTCGGACTCGCCGGAAAGCACACGCACGGCGTGGTCAAACTCGTCGATCGCGGCGCGATTGATGAGCTGTATCGCATAGCCGAGCGCTACACCCAGTGCGATGGCGAGAACCGACAACACCACGCGCGTGCGATTGGTGAGCAGGGGCCCGGTCAGCAGCGGACCGGCAAGTCGTCGAAGAAACATCCCTGTCAATGCGCCATTTCGTCAACGCAACGTGACATTGACACCCGGGGCAGCCGCGCGGTTAGCCGCTGCTGGTGAGGTAAACCCTGGTCAGGGTACATCCAGCGCGTCCACGAATTTCTTGATGGCATCGATGGTTTCTTCCCTGCAATCGACATGCGGCGAGTGGCTGGATCCGGCGAGCAAGCTTTGCACCACAGGAGCGCGTGCGCGCTGCGCTATCGCATCGATTTGCGCGAGTGTGCCATAGGGGTCAGTGTTGCTCTGGATAAGCAGCATGGGCGCGGAGATGTTTTCGACACAGGCTTCGATATTCCAGTCACGGAATTCGGGTTTCAGCCAGACGTCGTTCCAGCCGCGGAACATGGTTTGCGGATGATCGTGATAGCGCGCCAGTCTTTCTGCCAGTCCAGCCGTCTCGAAGCTGCGCCGCGCTGCCGCAATGCCTTTGATGGTCGCCTCTTCGACAAACACATGCGGCGCAAGCAAGACCAGGCCCGCCACCGCATGGCCGCCGCCGGCATGGATGATCGCGATCGACGCGCCGTCACTGTGGCCAATGAGCACTGGCCGCTCGATGTTCAAACCGGCAAGGAGCTGCGGCAACGCGGTAAGCGCTTCCCGGTGCATGTAGTCAACGCGGCGCGGCTCGCCCAGGCCGGTGGAAGCACCGTGCCCGTAACGCGAGTAGGCGAGTACGCAACGGCCGGTCGCCGCAGCGAGCAAATCGGGAAAGTCTTTCCACATCGATACCGAACCGAGGCCCTCATGCAACAGCACCAGCATGGTTCTGCGCTGTGCCTGGCAGCCGGCAGGCAAGGCAACGCGGTACTCGATGCGCCGGCCGTCCACGTCGATGTACAGTCTCAGACTCCCAGCCAGGACCGCAGGGAATCGGGCTGCGCACGCAGGCTGTCGCTATCGCCTTCAAAGACGACTTGCCCTTTTACCAGCACGACGTTGCGGTCGCTAATGGCCGACACTGCGGATAGATTCTTGTCGACGATAATCGACGAAATTCCGGTTTGCCGAATGCGGTGCAGGATGCGCCAGATTTCCTGTGCCACCAGTGGCGCCAGTCCCTCGGTTGCTTCATCCAGAATCAGCAGATCGGGGTTTGTAAGCAACGCTCTCGCGATGGTCAGCATCTGTTGTTCGCCGCCGGAGAGTTGCTGCCCGCCATGTTTCAGCCGCTCTCGCAACCGCGGAAACGTCGCGAGGACGAGATCGAGCGTCCAGTCGTTGCGCCCGTCGCGGCCGGCGCGCGCTGCCATTATGAGATTTTCCCTGACCGAAAGGTTGGGAAAGATTCCGCGTCCTTCGGGCACGTAGGCAATGCCGGCGCGGGCGACTCGATACGGCGCGGCCCGAGTCATGTCGCTACCGCGCACCAGCACGTTGCCCTCTCGCGGAGGGAGAAGACCCAGCATGCTCTTGAGCAATGTTGTCTTGCCCATGCCATTACGGCCCATGAGTCCGATGGTTTCACCGCGGCGAATCGTGAAATCGACACCGTGCAAAATGTGGCTCGCGCCATAGTAGGCATGAATGCCGCGCGCCTCGATCAGGATATCGCTACTCATGATGTTCGTCGCCCAGGTAGGCCAGCTGCACTGCACGGCTGGCGCGAACCGCTTCCGGCTCTCCGCTTTCGAGCACCGCGCCGTTGACCATCACCGTCAGGGTGCCAGCAAGTGCGAACACGGCATCCATATCGTGCTCTACCAGCAAAATGGCGTGGTCATCCGCGAGCGTTTTCAGCAACTCGACAATCTGCAACGATTCCTCGGCACCCATACCCGCCAACGGTTCGTCAAGCAACAACAGGCTCGGTTCCGTGGCCAGTGCCATGGCGATCTCAACCTGACGCTGCTCTCCGTGTGACAAGGTATCGACCGGCTTGTCAGCCTGCTGCTGAAGCCCGACCTGCTCGATCGCACGCATGGCCGCGTCCGATACCGCCCGGTAACGCCAGGCCGGCCTGAAAAAACGCATCGAACTCCCGAGGCGCGATTGCGCTGCGAGCCGGCAGTTCTCGAAAACGGTGAACGGCAGGAACACGTTGGTTTTCTGGTAGCTGCGGCCAACCCCGCGGTGCGAAATGCGCGCTGGCGCGAATCCGGTGACATCTTCGCCGCGCAGAAACACCTGGCCGGCGCTGGGTCGCAAATCGCCAGAGAGCAAATTGATCAGCGTGCTCTTGCCGGCGCCATTGGGGCCGATTACGG
>Ga0209536_100000934_pt1 | contig 47915 bp, 44 predicted proteins | sample DeeMarSeWOR28_12_FD_187461 | JGI IMG/M metagenome (GOLD analysis project Ga0209536, IMG submission 187461) | Marine sediment microbial communities from White Oak River estuary, North Carolina - WOR-2-8_12 (SPAdes) (version 2) | ecosystem: Environmental > Aquatic > Marine > Intertidal zone >...
GATCCAGTAAAACCGAAAAGCCAAAGGATATAGCCAATGGTTTTGCGGTGGGTATCCTCATAGTTTGTCATTTTCCCCTCCCCTATGTTTAATTTTTAATTTTTTTACAAAGGACCGTCCATTATATATTATTCCACCTGCGTCAACATATTGCTGTAAAACCGCTTTTGCCTTATCCCGGAGAATATCACGGGTCACAGAAATGGTACGGGATTGAAGTTTTTTGGACCAATCATCCGGTTTGTCTCCCTCGTCAAAACCAATACTTCTTGCGTCCTCATCCCTGGCACCGCAGACAAGGCTGTTGATCCCGGACCAGGGAATAGCGCCCAAACACATGGCGCATGGTTCTGTAGTAGAAACAAGTTCATAGTCTGGCAGTCCTTCAGCGCCGAGATCAAAGTTTGCAACCTTCTGCTGGGCAAGAATGATGGCAACTATTTCCGCGTGGACAACAGAACAGTTTGACTGCTGAACCAGATTTATGCCTGGCGCGACAAGCCGGCCGCTATATTGTTCAAAAATCGCCGCCCCAAAGGGACCGCCATTGTTATTAATATTATTGGCCGCAAGTATAATTGCCAGTTCCATACGTTCTTCAACAGTGGGATAGATAATTTCAGGCCCTGGCAGGATTTTTCCTACCCATTGAGGCAGTTTCACGGTATATGATGAGTCGTTCATTGCTTTGAAACTAACGAAAAAGTTTTTAAAATCTGTAACCCAGGTTAACACCGAACGATTGCTCGGACAGGGAAATTTTCACACCTGGAGCATTTGTTCCCGGGCCTGCGGTAACAATGTTTTCCGGGACATACATGTAATGGCAGCCGATGTCCCAGTGCTCATCAATTCTGTAGTCAGCTCCAACTGTATAATGGGTTTCAACCACTGCCGGCAGCACCAGGTTATTGGCGGCACTTTGTTCATCAATGGGTGATGCGCCATAGTTGAATCCGGCCCGCAGGTTAAACCGGGCATTTATCTTATAGGCTAACCCTATGGCAAAAACCATTTGGTCCTCCCAGCCCGGGTCCATGGGAACCTTAATCCCGCCTGGGCCATTTACAGCCAGGTTAGCCATTGTATCAGACCAGTCAATCCATTTGATATCAGCTGCAACGGTAAACGATTGTAAAAGATGCAGCGCAATGCCAACGGCTGCCTGCTGCGGGAAATCCAGGTCCAACTTATAGGTGCCGGCAGGAAGAGGCGTGCCGAAATTAATATCACCTGCGGCCAGCTGGTATTCAAGGTCGGTGAAAAATTGTTTGCTTTTGTAAGTTGCCCCGATAGTTACAATATCATTAACATCGTAGAGGACGCCGAGACTGAGCCCGAAACCGAAGGCGGATGCCCCCCTGCTGAGATCAAAGTTATTAAGCACCATATTTCCCTGGCCGTCTCCCGTGGTGTCAGCCATCATGCGCTGCTGGAAGGCAACCTGCTGAAAATCTATATTAATGGAAGCGCCCAGGCTCAGTTTATCAGAGGCCTGCCAGGCAAGACTCGGGGCCATCTGCCAGAAGGCTATACTGCTGTAACCGTCCCAGTACACTCCCGGGCTAACCCCTTCCATAGGCGGCTGCATCAATGTTGAGCCGTAATCAACACCCATACCGGAGGTGCCGTACATGCCGCCGCCAAACACCATGTCGTCCCGGTTCCCCACCGGGCCATTCCAGCCTATTGCCGGTATGCCGTAGAGTTCTGAACTGCTGTCAGCTGTTGCTCCTCCAAAGGCTGTAAAATCAGAGGAGCGTTTTGGCATGAAGGCCTCCATGGAAAAGTCAGCCCTGTGGCCGATGCGCATCATCCCTGCCGGATTGGTAACAGCGGTCATATTGCTTCCCGGCAGGGCTGTTACTGCCCCGGCCAGGCTTTTCTGGTAGGAACCGATGCCGATAAGCTGATAGCCGTTTGTGGCAAAAGCGGATGTGGCAGAAAACAGTAGCGGCGCAATAGCAATAATAGCTATACAACATTTTCTTTTCATGACTCCTCCTTATCCGGATTCTAGTTCTGGATGGTTGTATTGTTTTCCTGGATAACTTTTTTAGAAGAGAAAGGAAGAACTAAAGTAACGCGTAAATGATATTATTCAGGTTGGGTCCCCCTGTAAACACAAAAGAAAAACCCCGCTGTTCTTTCTGTAACAGAAAACAGCGGGGTTTTTGAGACTTGCTTGTGATATTTTACTATTTTTTCTTCTTTGAAGCTTTTTTCGGGGGAGCAGTTGCTTTCTTGGGCGCAGAGGTTTTTTTCTTGAGCGCAGGTTCGGCCTTTTTGCCTGGTGTTTTGGATGGTTTCTTTGGAGCCGGTTTTGCTTTGGCAGCAGTTTGTTGAGGTGCTGCTTTTTCCTTTGGAGTCTGTTTGGCTTCAGCCAGCGGTTTAGCCGGGACTCCTTTCTTTTCAGGCGCCGCAGCCGTGCCCTCTTCTTCTGCCTCGGCGGAGAGCGCTCCAACGATTGCCTTGCTCAGCTTTTCCTCGATAACAGTGTTAATATATTCCGGTGTAAAGATACCTTCTTTGCGGATTGCCTTGGCAGTGGTGCCATAGACCATTCGTACCTTTTTAGAACTCACCGCAGCCAGACCCTTTTCCAGCTTGGACTGAAGCTCATCAGGAGCAATTCCTTCAGCTTCCCCCAACGGGCCGAGTTCTTTTATTTTTCCGGTAAATTCGGTGATCAGTTTAACAAAACGGGGTGCTTCTGCAGCAGAAGCCCACTGCAGGGAAAACCTTGCAGGATTGATGCCGATCTCCTTCAGGACATTGAATACCAGGGCATTCATACCCATTGCGTCGTAATTACCTACCTGGTAATGACATTCGCCGAGTTGTCAGCCACCGGTGAAAATGCCGTCTGCCCCTTCAACAAAGCCCCGCAGAACAAAGGCGGGATCGACCCGACCTGTGCACATTACCCTGATTGTCCGCAGGTTAGGTGGATACTGGTAGCGCGAGACACCTGCTGCATCAGCTGCGGCATAGCAGCACCAGTTGCACAGAAAGCCCAGGATTTTCGGGTTATACTCTTCCTTGCTCATTTTTTATCCTTTAATCATTGTTGTAAATGATGCACTTAAACCACATCAGGACAGTTGGTTTACGCTGTCACAGTTTCCTCTTCAGTAATTTTTCTGCCAAATGCTTCGATCTGGGACGTGAGCTGCTCGTTGGTAAAACCGCCCATGGAGATTGCAAACACAGGGCAGTGAGAGGCGCAGATCCCGCAGGCCTTGCATGATGCCACAATGGTTTCAGCCTTGGGCCGGTTGTTTTCATCTTTGACCATCTGGATAGCCTGGTAAGGACAGAGACTTGTGCAGAGCCGGCAGCCGATGCAGATATCCTTATCAATATTTGAAACAATGGGATCTACTGTAACATAGCCTTTGACCAGAGGCATGGCTGCCTTAGCCGATGCCGCCTGGGCCTGCACTATTATCTCGTTAATCGGTTTCGGCGAGTGAGCCAGACCGCAGACATAAACACCGTCCACCGGGAGCTCAACAGGCCGCAGTTTGACATGCGCTTCCAGGAAGAAGCTGTCAGCAGTTACAGGCACTTTCAGGAGTTTGCTCAATGTGTCAGTTTCCTCAGGAACCATACCGACACTCATGGCCACCATTTGAGGATTCATGCTGACGTCATCCTGCAGAATTGGATCAAAGAAGGAAACCGAAAGTTTGCCTCCTTTTTCAGAGATGGTCGGCTTGTTATCCATATCATAGGGTATGAAGAGAACACCCCTTTGGCGCGCTTCCTGGTATAGATCCTCGGCATAACCATACGTCCGGATATCCCTGTAAAGCATTATAACCTGGGAGTCAGGATTAAGTTCCTTTACCTTAAGGGCATTCTGCACGGCTGTCGTACAGCAGGTTTTGGAACAGTATTTCAGGTCATCTCCGCGGGAACCGGCGCACTGGATCATGACGACTGAGTCAGGAGCAAGGTTCTTGCCCCTTCCTGCCAGCTGTTCTTCCAGTTCGCTCTGGGTGACGATTTTCTTGGAATATTTGATGGGATTCCCCAGCACGGTTTCAGGCCGGTGTTCACGGGCACCGGTGGCAATGATGATGATACCGTGATCCAGGGTGACTTCCTTGGCCTTGGCACCTTTGCCAGTGGCAATAATTGAAGAGAAATTGCCGACAAAACCGTTAGTCTGCTGGAGCTGTGCATTGTTGTAAACTGTGACCAGTTTATTCTTTTTAACCTGATCAATGAGTTTCTGGGTATGGGGCAGTTTTTTGAAATTACCGCCAAGACTGTCCTGTTTTTCGATGAGGTAACAGCTAAAGCCCTGGTCAGCCAGGTTTAAGGCTGCTGTCATGCCTCCAATGCCGCCGCCGATAACCAGGCCGGTTTTATTAACCGGCACAGTCTGTTCCGGCAGGGGCTGAATATGTCGTGCCTTGGCCACAGCCATGCGCACAAGATCCTTTGACTTGTCGGTCGCAGCATCGGGTTCATTGGCATGGACCCAGGAACACTGGTCCCTGATATTGACCATTTCAAAGAGGGAGCGGTTCAGGCCGGCGTCTTTCAGGGTTTCCTGGAACAACGGTTCATGGGTCCTGGGTGAGCAGGCTGCGATCACAACCCGGTTGAGGTTATGCTCCTTAATTTTTTCCTTGAGCACCTCCTGGGCGTCCTGGGAGCAGCTGTAAAGGCTTTCCGTGTAATAAACCACTCCTTCCATGTCCCCCGCATAGTTGCTTACTTCGGGCACATCAACAACAGAACCGATGTTAATGCCGCAATGACAGACAAAAACACCGATCCGCACCTCATCACCCATTTCCTTTTCAGCCGGATAACTCTTGTGGATAATACCCTTGCCGCGCTGTTTTTTTATGAGGCCTGAGGCTATTCCTGCAGCACCGCTTGACTGCGTCACAGATTCCGGAATATCCATGGGGCCGTTAAAGGCGCCAGCAACATAGATACCCTCTTTACTTGTGGCAAGTGGCGTGAAGATCTCAGTGTCACAGAAATTGTATTTATTCAGTTTGAAGTCGCCAATATCAGCTAGTTTCTGGGCATCAGGAGGTGATTCGAGTCCAACAGAGAGGACAACCATGTCATAGGCCGTAAAGCTGTGCTTGCCGTCAAGGGTGGAATAGGTAAGCCGCAGGTGATTACCCCAGGGCATGACATCTGCCACTTTGGCCCTTACGAATTTAATACCTTTATCCTCGGCACGTTTCTGGGCAGCATCAAATTCCTTACCCTGTGTCCGGATGTCCATATAATAGACGGTGATCTCCGCTTCAGGATCATGTTCCTTGGCAACCATGGCTTCCTTGATGGCATACATGCAGCAGACCGAGGAGCAGTAGCCGTTATCACAGCCTATATCCCTTGAGCCGACGCACTGAATAAAGGCAATTCTGTGCGGATGCCGATTGTCTGAAAGGCAGCGGACCTCACCGGCAAAAGGACCGGAGGGGTTCAGGAGTCTTTCAAATTCAATACTGGTTACCACGTCCGGGTGTTTCCCATAGCTGTATTTGGCAAGGGTTTCTTCAGCGATACGTCCGAAACCGGGCGACATGATGACAGCACCAACTTCCAGGGTCATTTCTTCGGCTTTCTGGCTGAAGTCAATGGCCTTGCTCTGGCAGACCGGCACGCAGATCTGGCAGGTTTCGTGCGTAAGGTGCAGACAGCTGCGGGGATCGATATAATAGGTCGCAGGCACTGCCTGTGGATAATCAATGTGGATCGGCCTGGTCAGGTTCAGGCCTTCATTGTAATCATTCACCTGGTGCCGCGGGCAATATGTGGTACACAGTCCGCAGGCAGTACAGTCATCTGCATTGATATAGCGGGGACGCTGCACGATGTCTGCCTTGAAATTACCTGCCTTCCCTTTCAGGGAAAGCAGGTCAGCATTTGTGAGAATCTCGATATTTGGAGACCGACCGGCCTCAACCAACTTGGGCGCCAGGATTCAGAGCGAACAGTCGTTGGTCGGGAAGGTCTTATCAAGTTGAGCCATGACGCCGCCGATGGCAGGTGATTTCTCAACCAGATAGACATAGTACCCCAAATCGGTCAGGTCAAGAGCTGCCTGGACCCCGGCAATACCGCCGCCCAGGACCATAACTGTCCCTTCCCTGTTCTTTGTTGCTTTAGCCATAACTTTCTCCAATTATTCTAACTGGTTCTATGGGTTTATATCGGTCTGTTCAGCCGATTTTGCATTTTATAAAATGTTCTGCTAAGCCGCCGGCTTCCATTCCTTCAGGAATGCCGGCATATGCCCTGCCTCCCTGGGACCGATGGTAATGGTCCAGTCTGGAAGTTCTTCTTCAAGCTCGCCCTTTATGGTGGCAAGATACCCCGGTATGATGAGTTCACGGTGTTTCACCTTATCCGCGATGCCTGACTTGTTGATAAACTGGGCGATGAGATCTGCCCCGAATTTACCTGCCGCCCAGGCTGTCAGAACAGAAAGGCCTTCCGTATCCTTGATCAGCAGCCAGGAAGGCACTTTGCTGCCTTCAATTTCACCTGAAACGATAAAGTAGGTCAGTGAGAAGTTACAGGTAATAAGAACGGGCGCATCCTCCGCAGGACCATTAATCGGATAGATGTCTTCTTTCACCACCATGGGCCGCTGCGGATCTGTGAAGATATTCAACCGTTCCAGAAACAGCGGGAACAGGGTGTCACCCTGCAGATCGGAAAGGATAATGATGCCTGCATACTTTGCCACCAAAACGGAAGCGATCATCACCTCCATGAGCGGATCATCTGTCATTTCACATGGAAAGGCGATGGTGGGGAAACCCAGGGGTTTGAATTTCTTTTTGATTGCAGCCCTGCGGGCTACGATATTGTCCTCAAAAACCGCCTTCATTGTGCGGGCACCTGTGTCCAGCACCAGGTCTTTCATGCCGTCACTTAATAACTGCTCGGCGATTTCCACGGTATTGTCAAGATTAGAGCCCCTGACCCCGAGCGGGCACCCCATTTCCTTGGCAATCTTGACCATGGTCTCGCGGTTATTAGAATCTGCACCCAGGAGAAGCGGCGTCTTTTCGCCACAGAGTTTTGCGCCGGCAGCAAGAGTATCCGCATTGTCACTGATAAGGACAAGATTGGCATCGGGCGCCTTATCAAGAACTTTCTGGACCAGGGAGGTGAATGCTGCCTGGTCACCCTTGGCATCCTTGACTGCAAAAAGATCCGCCTTCATCATGACGCCAACCCGTTCAATGCGTATGGAATTGAAACGATCAATCCTGCCGTCCACGTCCCCATCGCTCATTTCGGTTGTCAGCATGACGCCAAGACCGGTAGGATTCTCAAATCGTTTTTCATGCCTGAACAGACAGGTCTCGCCACCTGCCTTAAAGGTGGTTTCGCCGCTGCCAAGTTTAATTGTCCGGATCGGCGGGGCTGATGCTTCACCGATGGTCTCCTTGACCTCATCACTTACATAAGGACAGGCGCCGATCTCTATCTGTCCGGCCGCCACCTTCATGCCAAATGCCAGGCAGGTCGGTATACCACATTCACCGCAGTTGGTCTTCGGCAGCATTTTGAGAATCTGTATACCAGTTAGTGCCATCTCTTATCCTCCATTTTATTGTCAACAGCTGGCTGTGGTTTTAGGGCACAGTCAGGATTTTATTTAACCAATCAGAATCTCTCGTCAGGTGTAATGATTAAACTGCTGCTTCCATCTCAAGGGCAGGATGGCCGACCTTCTTGAGGAATTTCAGGATTTCTTCCTCTGTCTCTCCCTGTTCTTCCGTGGCTATCATGTCATAGAATTCCGGCATACCGATTTCCTTGCAGCGTTCTATCAGTTTATCCTTGATCTCTTCCTTCAGCATCTTGGGGATCCAGACAAGCCTCTTGAGCCCGCCTTCAGCCATGAACAGTTTCTTGCTGGTCAGGAAATGTTTACTGACACCCATGAAACCCGGGGTCTGCATACCGCCGCCTGCCATACCGGCCAGGGTAGTGAATTTCATACCGCTCGGGGTCATGCCCATGTAGTCACGGTTTACCACCATGATGCCGTTGCACTGGGGCAGCATGGCTGCAATGGCCTCGAAACAGCCGCAGGCTGTCATGGGATTGTTCATCAGAGAGTAGCAGCTCACCTCGGCAACCGCGCCGCGGGATGCCTGGGCAACGAACTGATTGATACCGGCAAAGTCACCCTTGACCGGATCAAGGCAGTCGCCTTTCTGGATCGGCTGGTTGGGGCCGGTCGGATTGATCTGGAAGGAAGCCTTGCCATCAAGCCAGTTGTAGGCGCCGCACATGCCGACCCGTTCCGGGGTAATAACACAGACATGGCTCGGGGCAAAAGACTGGCACAGGGTGCAGGAGTAGAAAATCTCCTCTGTCTCGTCCGTCATGTTGCCAAGGCGCTTGTCACGTTCTGCATAGACACCCTTGGCCAGTTCCACGACCTCTTCCACCTTTTCCTGGATGGTGTAGATCTTTACCTGGACCTTGTCGAGGATAGCCCCGAATTCCTGGTGCAGCTTGCCGTGCAATACCTTGCCGATATGGGCGAAGGAGAAGCCTTTTTCAACAGCACCCTTGCCGATCCTGATCCACATGATATTACGCTGGCCGATATGCATGATGCCCTGGATATAGTTGATCAGGTGATGAAACTGTCTTTCAAGGATCGGTTCAAAATCGGACTGCATTTCACGGCCGGCAACTTCGACCAGGATTGCAATGGGCAGGTTTTGGCCCTCTTTGATATCCTTAATATCCGGGCCTTCGATTATTACCTTGCCGTCTTCGACCTCGTGTATGTCTTTGGAAACAAGGACCTCGACACCTGTGGTTCGGCCACCGCCGCATTCCATGAACAGGTCGTCTTTCCTGATGCGCTCACCCTCAAAGGCCGGGCCGTAGGAGAGCGGTATATCAATTTTAGCGATAGAGACTTTCAGGCCGCGCACCTCAATGGCCTTCTGCACGATCTCGTCATGGGGAACATTACTTACAACATGCTCGTAGGTGCAGATACCTGTGGGAAGGACTTCAGGAATATCGTAATCCGATATGGTCGGGAAGCCCCAGTTGATGGCACCGGCTGCATTGGCGTACCATTCATCGCTCACCGGACCGAAGGCCATGACAAAGGCAAAGGTCCGGTCTTTGTTGTAGATAAGGTTGCCTTTGTAATCGCCGGGTTTGATGCCTCCGAATGCCATGGCAACGCGGCAGGCAAAACCTATGGCAAAAACGGCAGTGGTGTATGAATCACCAAACGGTACGAGCCTGGTGTTCCAGCCGATCTGGACACTGTTGTTACGCAGCTGCTCCGCCATCCTGATGCCGTCTGTGTGGTCATGCATGAAGATATAGAGGTTTTTCTCCTGCAGTTCGAGCGCTATCTTGCTGGCAACCTCTTTGTCTGCCGGAGAACCCATGATAGCGGCAAAACCGGGGGCAGTGCCGTCAACAAATTCAACGCCGCGTTTCCGGAAAATAACGTCATCCGCTGCACCAAGCCAGATGTTGTCTCCCGTGGGGTCCTCTGTTTTGGTATAAAAGTTCGGTTCATTCAGATAGCGGATGGCCTCGTACATTTCCTCGGCAAAGAAGGTTGACATTCCTGCATCCAGGGCTGGTGCCAGGTATGGCAGCCATAACTTGTCCGTGACAAGTGGCGGCAGAAGCCTCCTGCATTCCTGGAAGATATCCTTCATATCACCCAGTTTTTCAACTTTGTAGGCCAGCATACTGTAGATGATCGGCAGAAAATAGGCGGTATTGGGAAATGCCACTTCCTGGTCCGGACCAAATTTCTTCAGTGCTTCTTCATACTTTTCTTCGGCCATATCCACAATTTTGTGGGCTCCTCTAATGGCTGCTGAACAGATGATCTTCGACATTGCTAACTCCCTCTATGGAAAAATCATTAATTTCTGCGGGATGAAAAAATGCTCATAACTGGTAGCAATTCATGAACCGCAAATTCAGACTCTTGACCTTATATTTTTACTTACCGGTAATACCCTTTATGAGTGACCTGGTAAGAGCAATCGCCTTTGGATGCCTCATGATGAGGACTTCCCCGCCTGCAAGCATCATGCAGGCAGCAGTAACCGCTTCCATCAGCACGCCCCTGTTTTCCTGATCGCCGATGAGATCATCGGAGGGCAGTCTTACTTCTTTTGCTTTCCAGACCTCACGGCCGAGGTTACAGATAATGGGAACCTGCAGTTTTTCGTCCTGCTGGGTCAAGGCAGCCAACCTTATTCGCTCCATGACTGAGTAGGTATACTCAATACCGTATCCCAAGGCACCGATGGATGGATCTATGAGTACGGTGTTCAGCTGCACCCCAAGATTTTCAAGAAGAATGTTAAGCTGCTTGGCAAGATTCACATCAATGGGAGATGATGCGACCATCGGATGTTGGAAGGCCATGGCTGTTGCGCCGAGTGAACGGTAGTTTGTATCGGTCAATGGTGCCAGGCATACCTTTTTGTCTCCGATCATGGCAGTTATATCACGCAGGGTTGCAGTATCTTTTTCGGCATTGTCACAACCCCAGATGATGATAGGGACATCGATGTTGCTGATGACTTCAGCGGCAATCTTGGCAGCATCTGCAGAAGGACGGTTCATGCCGTTTGGGTCTGTACTGACCAGGGAAAGACAGATGGCATCCGCACCGTAATCATTGACGCATTTCTGGGCCCATGCAACCGGATTGTCCAGTGCGCCTTCAAAGTAGCTGGTAAGAGACGGCGGCCATTCTTCGGGTTTTATATCAAGAACATCCATGGCAATGAGAGGACTGCTCGGCATATCGCCCTCAAAGAGCTGGAAGGGCATGGTATTGGTGCCGCCGACTGTTATTGTCTTGTCACCGCTGCCAAGGACAGCTTCCCTGATCTTGCCTGTATAGGCAACCTTATAATGGTCATCCGGCACCTTGCTGGTTCTGTCTGCCAGCTTTCCTTCTTCAACAGTCAGTGCAGCAACTTCAATACCGGCAGGCTTGGCAGCAGGTGCAGCTTTAGGTTTTTCAGCCTTTTGGGCCTCTGCAGCAGCCTTGGTTTCTGCTGCGGCTTTGGCTTCGGCAGCCTTCTTGGCCTCCTCGGCAGCCTTTGCTTCCTCAGCCTTTTGGGCCTCTGCAGCAGCCTTGGCTTCTGCTGCAGCCTTGGCTTCGGCAGCTTTCTTGGCCTCCTCGGCAGCCTTTGTTTCCTCAGCCTTTTGGGCCTCTGCAGCAGCCTTAGCTTCTGCAGCAGGTTTTTCCTCTGCCGTTTTTTTCGCTTCAGCAACAGGAGGCTTGGGCGCAGCCGGTGGCGCAGGGGCGGCAGCCGGAGCAGGCGGTTTTGCACCGGGTTCACGCCTCAGAATGGCCTCAGCACCGGAGAATTTTTCCAAAGCCTCAAACTGGTCCTGCGTAAGCCCGAAAGCTTTTTTCAGGGCTTCAAGTCCAAGTCTGACTGATTCCAACGCCATTTGACGTTCTTTTTCATTCATTTCGTCTTCTCCCGCTTCCTCGGTTGTGACAGTTGGTGTAACTGGTTTTTTAGTTTCAACATATTCAAGTGGTGCAGCGGAAGCCTTCAAGGTCGCGGCTTCTTCCCTGGCCCTAACAATTATCTGTTCTGCCTCTGCCTTTGCCTCGGCAATAATGGCTTCACGTTCATTGCCTGAGACCGCTGCCCGGGCACCGAACATAACGGTTTCAGAGGAAGCCCCCTCAACAACGGGCCTCGGCATGAGTTTAGCCCTGCTGACAATTTCAGGCACAGCACTTTCCCACTCAATTGCCATGATGTGGACACCGGCTACACCCTCTATTTCCCGGACCTGGTTGATGATATCAACGGCGATGTCCATGCCCTCGTCTTCCTTGTCCTTGGCATCTTTCATGCGTTTGATGATATCATCTGTAACCTCTAGGCCGGGCACGGAACTTTTCATGTAGCGTGCCATGCCTAGGGAACGCGGAGGGGTGATTCCGGCAAGGATGTAGGTTTTTTCATGAAGGCCCAGGTCGCGGCACATTTCCATGAACTTTTTAAATCTTTCTACATTATAAATAAGCTGGGTCTGGATGAAATCGGCCCCTGCCCCGACCTTTTTGGCCAGCCTGGGGGCCCTGTATTCATAGGGGAAGGCAAACGGGTTGGCAGCTGCTCCCAAAAAGAGACGCGGTTCGTTGTTCTTGATCTGCTCGCCGCACTGGAACTTTTTGCCGTCCCGCATATCCCGCATCATGCCGAGCAGCTGGATGGAGTCCATGTCAAAAACACCCTTGGCACCGGGATGGTTGCCGAATTTCTGGTGATCTCCGGTGAGGCAGAGCAGGTTTTTCAGGCCAAAGGCGCTTGCCCCGAGAATATCACTTTGCATGCTGATACGGTTCCGATCGCGGCATGTCATCTGGATTACAGGCTCGACCCCTTCGGATTGAGCAAGCAAACCGGCTGCAATACTGGACATTCGGACAACAGCGGTCTGGCAATCGGTAATGTTGACTGCATCGACGCTATCTTTCAAAATGCGAGCTTTCTTCCGTACAACCTCGGGATCACCGTTTTTGGGAGGACCAAGTTCTCCGGTGACGGCAAATTTTCCAGAGGTCAATACGTGTTCTAAATGACTGGCCGATTTCATCGGTTTCACATTCCTTTATCAAATGTTAGTGGATAGAACACAGCTTTTACTCTCAATTATGCATCGTGATGAGTGGCGCCGGTGCAGCCGGCATCACCGATGGCTTTACCGCCGCCGAGATCACGCCTCATTTCCATGTCAAAGAGTACCCTTTCGCGCTGCTTGTCAATACCGAGAGCCTTACGTTTGGCATCAATCCGCTCAATCATGAGCTTGGCGATTTCCAGGGGCTCGGAGGCCACGTTCCATACCGCCCCATAGGTATCCATCATGCCTTCGAGCAGATACTTATTGAAGGCCTTGGCGCCGGTTGTTGGCAGATTCTGGAACACGACCTGGGCCCCGCTTGCCACAAAATACTGGCCAATGGCTACAGCCTTTTCACTCATCCACAGGGGTGCCGTACCAATAGCAGGCAGGTCGCTGATGTCATCTCCCAGGCCGCCTTCACGGACCATTTCAGTGGCAGCGATAAGTATGCGACTGTTGTCAACACAGGAACCCATGTGCAGGACCGGGGGCATGCCCACTGCCTCACATACTTCCCGCAAGCCAGGTCCGGCAAATTTTATGGCTTCCGGATTTACCAGTCCAGCCCTGCCCAGGGCAGTGGCAGCACAACCGGTGGTCAGCACAAGAACATCGTTCTTTATCAGTTCGCGGGCAATTATCTCATGGGTTTCATCAAGGAGTTTATAGTTGTCACAGCCAACTATAACACCCACACCACGAATGCGGCCGTTGATGATATTGTCATTCAGAGGCCTGTAACTGGAGCGGAAGGTGCCGCCCAGCATATTATTAATGGTTTCATGGCTGAAGCCGACCACCACATCCAGCTTGGATTCCTCCGGAATGAAGCAATCACCTCGTTTTTTGTAATTGCTGATCGCCTTTTTCAGGATTTCCTTGGCTGATTCAAGGGGGGTCTTTTCTTCAAATTGAATGTGGACAGAATCAGGCATTTTTGCACGGTAGTTGGTGGTGATAATGTCGGTGTGGAAATTCTTGGCCACTTCGGCTACTGACTGCATGACACACTGTACATCTACCACCATGGCCTCTACTGCTCCAGTGGCGAGGGCCATTTCCTGCTGGATAAATCCTGCCGCCACAGGGATGCCGCGGCGCATGAGGATCTCATTTCCGGTACAGCAGACACCGGCCAGGTTGATTCCCTTGGCGCCGGCTTTTTTGGCCAGGGCAAGCATATCCTCCTCCTGGGCGGCAAGACAGAGTGCTTCAGCCAACAGAGGCTCATGCCCATGAACTGTAATATTAACCTGGTCTTTTTTCAGGCAGCCAAGATCAACGATTGCCCGACGCGGTACAGGGGTACCGAACATGATATCGGTAAGCTCAGTGGAAAGCATTGATGATCCCCATCCGTCTCCCAGAGAACAGCGCGAAGCCTGGAGCATGATGTTGTGGTATTCCTGGTCTACACCCATATGGGTGCGGTGCATCATTTCTACAACTTCACGGTCGACACCTCGTGGAAAAATATTCAACCTTTTCCAGAGCTCCTGACGTTTGGCAGGAGCCCGTTTGGTCATGGTTAATGGCGTATCGCTCTGTTTGCCGAAATCTGCCAGGGCCAGCTCGCCGATTTCGATGGCGATCTCATTTTTATCCCTACCTTCGGTTGCAACACCAAAGATCTCAGCAAGCATGTGGAGCTTGCGGACGTCCTTGATCTCATGGGGTGTCTCCCCTTTAGCAGTGGCAATAAAACCCTTGACCATTTCCCTGGCATGATCTGTATGGGCTGATGTACCCGCCGCACATATCCTGCCAAAATTTCTTGCCGCAACTGTATCTGCAGTTGCACCGCAGACACCGATCATATCATCGACGCCATCGATGATCTGGCAGGGCCCCATGTTGCAATGACGGCAGCAGGTGCCGCCGGAGCCGAAAAGGCATGCGGACATGCCGCGCCTTTGAATGCGGTCATAGGCGGTCACAACATTTTTTGCAATGTCCTGCTGGAGGACCTGCTTGGTAGAAATAATAGTAATCTCGGGACACCCTTCACATCCATTTCTTGAACTTGACATTATGAAATCCTCACAAAATTTTGTTTATCATTATTAGTTAACCAATTTACAAAATTATGTTCTCCGTAACATAATAATGATAATCATTCCCAGCTATGCCGGCATTAACTATTTTGAAAAAGAATCTATTTTTTAACTGTTTTTCCTGTCAGGTCAACAATTTTATGCTATTCCTGCAGACATCTTCATGGCCCGCAGGGTATTTTTCATCAGCATGGTAATGGTCATAGGCCCAACCCCACCGGGTACCGGGGTGATGGAACCGGCGATTTCCTTGGCGGCATCAAAATCAACATCGCCCCGCAGGATGGCAACCATTTTGCTGGGGTCTTTTGCACTGGGTTTCTCACCCACCCTGTTTACCCCAACATCGATAACGCAGGCACCGGGCTTGATCCATTCCGGTTTTACAAGACCGGGAACACCGGCGGCTACGATGAGGATATCGGCACGTTTGCAATGGGAGGCAAGATCTTTGGTCCTGGTGTGAACCACGGTAACCGTGGAATTGGCGCCTGGCCCTTTCTGCAGCATCATGTTGGCTATGGGTTTGCCGACAATGTTGGAGCGCCCCACGACAACAACTTCAGCCCCGCTTGTTTCAACCCCTGTCCGGACAATCAACTCCTGAATGCCGGCCGGAGTGCAGGGAGGAAATTTGACTTCATCACCGCCGATCATCAGACGCCCGACATTGACCGGATGAAAACCGTCAACATCCTTGTCCGGATCAATGGCGTTTAAAACCTTTTTTTCATCAATGTGTTTCGGGAGAGGAAGCTGCACAAGAATTCCGTGAATGGAATCATCGTTGTTGTATTTGTCGATTAGGGCAAGGAGCTCTGCTTCGGAGATATCGGGTGATTGATTATCCTGTATCTCATGAAAGCCCAGTTGGTTGGCGGTTTTAATCTTGAGGGTGACATAGGAGACTGAGGCTGGGTTTTGACCAACCAGGATCGTCACCAGACCTGGCACGATTCCATGTTTCTCTTTGATCTCTTTGACCTCGGCTGCAATTTCTTCGAGAATCTTTTCCCTGATCTCGGTACCACTGATAATTTTGGCAGTCATAAAATCTCTCCTTGGTAACAACTATTTATGATTATTAAAAAATCCTTATTTGCGCGCGATACATTTTTCGCATAGTTGTGGCATAGAGAACACGGAACAATTACTCAAAATATAAGTAGAAACAAAATGATATCGGGAAAATGCGACGCGACAAAGCTAACTAAATATTCTTTATTTTTCAAGACCGGATTTTAAAATTTTCCCCAAAAACAAAATATCAAAGCGAATTTACGAATAGGTATTTTTACTGACCCTGATAATAGGTAGTATTACGGATAAAAAGTCAAGAAAAAAACATTCTTAAAATTACAATTTTTAAAAAAAATCAAATTTAGAATTGATCTCTGTTGTCTGGCAGATTTCTCTGTGCTATAAGTTGAAGCCGATTTTTGAAGCATATATTCTAACCTAATTGACCTGTTTGCTGATGGAGAAACGTTTTATGAGAGAAAAGGTACAGGCAGCCATTGACAAGATCAGGCCGGCCCTGCAGAAAGACGGTGGTGACGTTATCCTGGTTGATGTAACTTCTGAAGGAATAGTGAAGGTGCAGCTTACAGGAGCATGCAAGGGGTGCCCCATGTCCCAGATGACGCTGAAGGAAGGGATTGAAAAGTTTGTTAAAAGTGAAATCCCCGAGATTGTGTCAGTCGAATCTGTTTAGGGTATTCAGTAAGCTGGGCAAAGGCTGAAGCAATGGCACAGTGGTTCTTTGGCTTCTTCATTTATGGTATTTTTCTCCAGCATTGATGGTACAGGCTCGGTACAGCTGTTCCAGCAGGAGCAGGCGGGTCATCTCATGGGTATAAGTCATTGCTGACAAGGAAAGAACAAGGTCTGCCTCAGTGAGGATTCGGGAAGATAACCCTAAGGGGCCGCCGATAATAAACGTGATTTTTTTACGGCCCTGCATCTCCCAGCCTTTGACTTGGGCCGCCAACTGCAATGAATCCATATGCCTGCCGCTGCGGTCCAGACAGACGAGATAAGATCCCTGTCCGTTTTGAAGCAGGATCTCGCTCTCCTTTTCAACCAGAACGACTTCAGATTCTCCTTTCCTTATCTTTTTCTCTTTCAGGATTTTGATATCAGTACTAATGTAGCGGGCCAACCTTTGGGCGTAATCTGCAATTCCGGCGGCCAGATATGGTTCCTTGGTTTTGCCCAAAAAGAGAAATTCAAAGCGCAAGCCGGTTCACCCTCTGTCTTTTTTCTTTTCTATTCTGAAAATCACCGCGAATTTGCTGCAGAATTGTTCATAGTTGAGTTCCCTGTTGATTCCAGGGCATGATTCCTTGATGATCGCAAAGTTTTCCTGCGCATCCAGCATGCTCGGGTGCAGCGGCCATTGGGAACACCGCCACGGTTTGCCGGCGTGGATTGTACAGCCGTTGTCATAGAATATACAGTGGCCATCCACTGTTTTCATTTGTATGGTGTTACCGTTTTGGCGCCAAAATGACCGGGCGATTTCTTCCCGTTTCATGCCAAGGTGCTCAATCATTCTTTTCTGGTCCTTTTCATCAAGCGAAACCGTGGTTTCTCCCTGACAGCAATAACCGCACTGTTGACAGACAAATATGTCTGAGATTTTAACCATCATTTATCCTGAGAATTTATTATCATTACTAGGGATTCTAAGTCGTCTGATCACTACAAAATCAAACAAAAAAATCACCTACCCTTTAATAACCCCAAGCGGGCGCAATCTTGCCACTTTGCAGGCAATTCCCGCCTCATGGACAACACGCACCACATCTTCCACATCTTTGTATGCCTGGGGAATTTCCTCAATCAGGGTTGCCCGCCCGGCGCCTTTAACAGTTACTCCCATTTCTGCAAGTTCGGCTGTAACATTATGGCCCTTGGCTGCTTTTTTTGCAGCATGCCGGCTCATTAACCTGCCGGCTCCGTGACAGGTGGACCCAAATGTTTCCTTCAGTGCCCTGTCTGTACCGACAAGCACATAGGAATAACGTCCCATGTCCCCAGGGATGAGTACAGGTTGACCGGTTTCCTGATAAGCTGCAGGCACTTTTGGATGATGAGCAGGAAAAGCCCGGGTTGCTCCCTTGCGATGTACTACGACCTCACGTTGCCTGCCATCGACCTCATGGGTTTCAAACTTAGCAATGTTATGGCAGACATCGTATACCAGCTGCAACCCCATTTTTTCTACTCCGCGGCCGAAGACCTGCTCAAAAGTGCGCCTGACCTCTTCTGTGATAAGCTGTCTGTTGGCAAAGGCAAAATTAGCTGCGGCAGCCATTGCTGACAGGTATTGCCGACCCTCACTCGAATGGACCGGTGCGCAGCATAATTCCCGATCAGGCAGGTCAAAATTGTATTTTCGGGCAGCATTCTGCAGGAGGCGGATATAATCACCGCATACCTGGTGTCCAAGCCCCCGCGAACCGGTATGGATGATTATGGTGACCTGTCCCTTAAAAAGGCCAATGCCCTTTGCCAGTGTTTCCTCAAAAATTGTATCAACAAAACCGACTTCTACGAAATGGTTTCCCGAACCCAGGGTGCCAAGCTGAGCCTGGCCGCGATCAAGGGCCCGATCGGAAACCGTTTCTGGATTGGCCCAACCGAGACACCCTGACTCTTCAATATGCAAGAGATCATCCTGTGAGCCAAAACCTTTTTTTACAGCCCATTGCGCCCCTGTTTCCAGAACTTTTTTCAGTTCTTTTTTGTTGAGTTTCAAATTCGGCTGCTTGGACCCGACACCGGAAGGGACATTGATAAAGAGATTGTTGACAAGGTTTGCAATCTCGTCTTTTACCTCGTCCTTAGTAAAGGATGAGCGCAAAAGACGCACACCGCAATTGATATCGTACCCGACCCCACCCGGTGAAACCACGCCCTCGTCTGGATCAAAAGCTGCAACACCCCCAATGGGGAATCCATAGCCCTGATGCATATCAGGCATTGCCAGGCTTCGGCCAACAATACCTGGAAGCCAGGCAACATTGGCAACCTGTGTGATGCTTTTATCATTTTTGACATGCTCTAGGAGGTTCCTGTCCAAAAAGAGCATGCCGTCGGTTCGCATTTTGCCCTGGCGTGGCACAAGCCAGCGGTATTGATCGATCTGCCTCAGATTATGGACGGTCAGTTCCTGCATGATGTCTCCTGTTCGCACCTAGATATCCAGGAATATCCGGGCGGTCCATGTGTTGTTTCTTTGGCCGATAAAAAGCTGATGATATGTGACTGCTTTAACTCCCAGCAATTCCAGATCGGCTGTTTCATTGAATTTTTGTAACCATGCCCTGGCATGAACCTTGTTTTCCTTGATACTCTCAACTTCTATCCCTGTACAGACCAATCCTTTTGCATCATAAAGGTAGAGAAATTCCTCCAGGAAATTAACCAGGAGTTCTTCCAGGTCACCTCCACTGACTTCAATCTTCTCCGGTCCGCGTTGTTCCTTGGCCTTTATTTGCCACATGATACTGAAAAAAGCCTTGGCAGCAGCCCCAAATACCTCTTCTTTCGTGGTGCCCCAGACTTCAAAACCTGTATCAGCAGTGTGTTCAATAATCCGGTAGAGTTCAGGAGTCATAAGCGTTTATCCGGAGCCTGGTGAGCTGGGCAGTAACATTGTTCTCAAAAAAGGGGTTGTTACCAAAGATGTTGCATTCAGCGAAAGTCTCTCAGTCGGCAACAGGGCCCAATAAAATCAAGAGATTAGAGGTGGAGAACCAGTCTGTTGTGTCTGTTGTCGGGAGCGACAAACATGTATATGCAGATCAGGCGCTGCCAACCACATCGCCATAGGTGGTAATATCTATCCCGAACTTTTGGGCCGCGATTTTCCACTTCATGGGATCGGGGGTATTGAAAATAACATCGTCTTCGGCAGGAAGAGTCAACCAGCCGTTATCCGTTAATTCATTTTCAAGCTGACCCGGCCCCCAACCGGCATAGCCAAGAAGAAAAAGGTACCTGCTGGGGCCTGTATTTAAGGCTATATCCTGTAAAATTGCCGGGTCACTGGACAAGTTTACAGTTGCACTGACCTGCATCTGGCTTGAAGCCTGATAGTCTGCCGTATACAAAATAAAACCGGAACCCATTTCAACCGGCCCACCAAGATAGACCGGAGGAAGCTCAAAATCCGGCAGCGGGATATCAGCGCTCTTAAATATTTCACCGAGCCTGACATCCGGCAGGGGATTGTTGACAACCAGGCCGATGGCGCCCTCTTCCGTATGGCCGCACATATATATAAGTTTTTCACGAAATCGCGGATCGGGCATCTTTGATGTAGATATAAGAAAACTGCCTTGCAAACTTTCCATGCCGTTTGACTCTCTTTATGTCTATCCTAACATGACTGGATTTATTCTTGTAAACTTTCCATAATTATGAACTGCAGGGCGTATTTATTTTCACGCTGCCGTGGCCAACCTTGCTGCAGGCTACCATGACAGCTTCAAATTGAAAAGGAGGAGAAGTTATTTAGGATTACTTCTCATACATAATGATTGTTGTCTGGTATAAATTAAATATATATAGTATTTTAAAATCGTTCAGAAAAATAAAAATACCACAAGTTAAACTTACTCTCTAACTAAAATTTGTCCGAAAAAGAGAAATGTCAAATTATATCAGCACCCAGATCGATCGTGTCATAGATTCTGACCACCATGACCCTTTTCAGGTTTTGGGGCTTCATTTTATTGATCAGGAGCCTCGGGCCGCACTGGTAAGGACCTTCCAACCCCATGCCGAGTCTGTACAAATTGTCATTAATGAAAAAAAACAATATATGTACAAAATGCGGGAGGAAGGCTTATTTGAAATAGAACTGCCAGAATTTTCCGAACCATTTCCATATTATTTTGAAATTCAATATAACGACAAAACAGTGCATACCACGGCCGATCCTTACCGTTTTCTGCCCCAGTTGGGTGATATGGACCGCTATCTTTTCAACAGCGGTACCCATTACAAGCTTTATGATAAGCTTGGCGCCCATGGTGCGAGTATCGATGGAATTGAAGGTACTATATTCAGGGTATGGGCCCCTGCCGCCCGCAGGGTTAGTGTCATCGGCAATTTTAACTCCTGGGATGGCCGGGTGCACCAGATGCGCAGCCTTGAGAGTTCCGGCATCTGGGAAATTTTCATTCCGGGTATTGCAGCAAACGAACTCTACAAATTTGAAATCAGAACCCAGTACAGGGATCTGCTGACCAAGTCTGATCCGTTTCAGTTTTACGGCGAGCTGCGGCCTAAAACTGCCTCAATAGTGTGTCCATTGGATATCTATTCCTGGAATGACGATGAATGGCTTGCAAAAAGGGGAAGCAGTAAGCCCTATGATCAACCTATAGCAATATATGAGGTGCATCTCGGTTCCTGGCGCCGGGATCCGGGCGACCCGGAGCGTTTCCTGACCTACAGGGAAGCTGCGGACTTACTTGTTCCCTACGTCAAGAATATGGGTTTTACCCACATTGAACTGATGCCAATCATGGAGCACCCCCTGGACGAATCCTGGGGATACCAGGTAACCGCCTATTACAGTGTTACCAGTAGATATGGCACCCCGGCTGAATTTATGTACCTTGTAGATCTCTGCCACCAACACGAGATCGGTGTTATACTTGACTGGGTACCGGCGCATTTTCCTTCAGACGCCCACAGCCTTGCCCGTTTTGACGGCACTGCCCTTTATGAACACGAGGACCCCCGTCAAGGCACACATCCTGAATGGGGGACCCTTGTTTTCAATTTCGGCAGGAAAGAGGTAAGCAATTTTCTCATTGCCAATGCCTTATTCTGGTTTGACAAGTATCATATAGACGGCTTGCGGGTCGATGCTGTTGCTTCCATGCTTTATCTTGATTATTCACGCAAAGAAGGCGAATGGATACCCAACTGCTACGGCGGCAAAGAAAACATTGATGCCATTGAGTTCATGCGCCACCTCAACAGTATCATTTATGATCATTATCCTAATGCTATGATGATTGCTGAAGAATCCACCAGTTTTTTCGGGGTATCAAAGCCGGCAGACAGCGGCGGCCTCGGTTTCGGCTTTAAATGGAATATGGGCTGGATGAATGATACTTTGAATTATATCAGTAAAGATCCCCTTTACCGGAAGTTTCATCACAACGCCCTTACCTTTTCATTGTATTATGCCTTTTCGGAAAATTTTATTCTCTCCATTTCCCACGATGAAGTCGTGCACGGCAAGCGTTCACTGCTGGGGAAAATGCCCGGTGATCTTTGGCAGCAGTTTGCCAACCTCCGCCTTTTCTTTCTCCTGCAGTGGTGCCATCCGGGTAAGAAGCTGATATTCATGGGGAGCGAATTCGGCCAGTGGTCAGAATGGTATTGCAAGACAAGTCTTGACTGGCATTTGCTTGGACATGACGCCCAGCATAAGGAGTTGCAGGATTTTGTCCGCGCAATAAATATGCTCTACCTTGACAACCCTTCCCTGTGGCAGGTCGATTTTTCCTATGAGGGTTTTAAATGGCTCGATTTCAATGATGTGGATAATTCAGTGATCGGTTTTGCCCGTTTAGGTTTTGAACCGGGCGATCACCTTGTATGTGTATTCAATTTTACGCCCCAGGTTCTCTCCAACTATAAAATGGGAGTTCCTGCAGGAGTATCATATCAGGAAATATTCAACTCGGACTCACACTTATATGGCGGCAGCAATGTCCTGAACATCAATCAGCTCGATACTGTCCATGAGCCGTTTGGCTTTGCTCCTTATCATGTTAAGTTAAACCTGCCCCCGCTTGGCGGTATCGTGCTAAAGCCGCTCAATAAATGAGTCCGCTGCTCCTCTTCAAAAAAAAATTATGGGAGAGTCCACATGTCCTCAGTAGAAGAAATACTGCCTTCGGGTGACAAGATGAAAAAAACGTTGTGCTGGATCAGCGAAATGATTGCAGCCAATCCGGAAAAAAGCAGACAGCAGATCATCAGTGAGGCTGAAATACGCTTTGATCTGTCCCCGAAAGAATGTGATTTTATTGACCGCAACCTGCAGGATACTATTTCCGGGTGTAGCTAGATGCAGGGTTTCTGAATATAAGATGCCCTGGCAGTTTGTCAAAACGAATCCTGTCCTTTCTGCCCCTCTGTTTGTACAAATCTTTTCTAGTTTTTCCCTTTGTTATCTGGTATATATAAATATCACCTTTCATCTTGGCCACAGTATTTTTACTGCCAATTCAAAGTGGAGGGTTCCCTGGGCTTCCCGAGGCTTCTGTCACTGATTTACAGGTCCTCTCCACTTGTATTGCAAGAGGTTCTTTATGGAAAAAGATCTGTTGCAAGCCGTAATCAAGGTCGAATCATCAATCCAGCAATCCATTGAATCCGAAAGAAAAAAAGCAGCGGAATGGCTCGAGTCTGTTCGTGTTTCCCTGAGTCAGGAACTTGAAGCCAAAAAGCAGCAACTGGAAGAGGAGTATGCCCGATCGCTTGAGACAACGTGCCTGGAATGTGAAATAAAAGCAAGAAAAGAGATAACAGATGTAAATCAACTGGCAGAGCAGCTGCAGAATATTCCTGAAACTATCCTGCAGGATATTGTAAGGAAATTTCTGCAGGACATTCTGCCAGCAGAAAAGCCGTGAGAGAACAGTGATCGTCAAGATGTCAAAAGTTGAAATTGTCGGCCCCCGCCAGCTGCTGGGGGAAACGCTTTCTCTGGTTCGCCAAAAAGGCGATCTGCATATTGAACCCTCTGCCGTGGGTTTTGTGGATGACATACATAAGCAGAAAGTCCACTCACTGCTGCCTGACGAAAAAGCTCTTTTTGAAAAGATTTTTCTGGAAGAGTTTGAAGCCAAATTAAACAATCTTTTTACATGTCTGCCGGTAGAAATGATCCGAGAGAGTTTTCTTGCTCCCCGGCCAATCATTGATACTGTCAGCAGGACTCTGGACAGACATCTTGCATTGTGCCGGTCTCTCTTTGAGAAGCGTGAAGCAATTCAGCAGGATCTTCTGGAGTTGAGTGGATACAAAAACTTTTTGGCTACCGTCTCTACGCTGCTGGATAAAATTCAGCTGACCCCTGATCTAGACTACATAGGCATTACTCTCAAGGACGAGAAATCGGTGGATATCCTGAGAAACAGCCTGGCCTGCCTTGCCGATGCATCCTGTGAACTTTTGACTGTGCCCGCCGGGGATGGAGCACTGGTCGGTCTTATTGCTGCAACTAAAGATACGTCAGAGGTTATCAGGTCGTTTTTGAGTCAGAAGCAGGTGCCTGAGATTACCTTTCCTGAATCACTACAATACATGGCTTTTGCCGCAAAAGTGGAATATCTGCAGAAAAAGATACAGGAAAATGAAGCGGCCCTTCAAGCAGTAGAAGCTGATCTTAAGAAATTTACCCATCGCTGGGGCCCGATGTATAAAGCTGCCCTTGACTGGGTACGCGAACAGCTTTCCATCATCCAGGCCTCAGCCTTTTCCTTCGAGACCGCAATGTGTTTTTTTATATATGGCTGGATGCCTGCTGAAAAGGTCGCTTCTCTGAGCGCCGGCCTGCAGAAGAATTTTGCCGGCAGTGTGGTACTCGAGGAGATTGAGATACGCGCCGAGGATCTTGAGCGGGTCCCCGTAATCCTGCAGAATCCGCAATATTTCAAACCCTTTGAAAATTTTACCAGGTTACTTCCCCTTCCTTCCTATACATCATTTGACCCTACACCATTTATCGGCATTTTCTTTCCGCTGTTTTTCGGCCTGATTCTCGGTGATGCCGGGTATGGACTGATCATTTTTCTTCTCTCCAGCTTGTCAACAAGGTTTGCCAGAAAAAAGCAACTGTTCCAGGATGCAATCAAGATCCTGAAGGTCTGCTCTCTTTATGCCATGATATTCGGTTTTCTGTATGGAGAATTTTGGGGTGATTTCGGCCACACTGTGCTGGGAATGAAACCGGTGTTCATTGACCGCCGGAAAAGCATTCTGCCGATGCTTTATTTTGCCATGGCTATTGGCCTGGCCCATGTAACCCTGGGTCTTGCCATGGGAATTGTCAGTGCCTTACGACGCCATACAAAAAAAGAGGCACTGGCGAAGCTTTTAAATATAATTTTCATATTTCTTATCGTGGCCCTTATCATCACCTTTGTCGGTTTCTTCCCTGAATTGATGACGCGGCCGTTGGTCATCAGTATTCTCCTGCTCTGCCCCGTGCTCCTGTTTACCGGTGGTCTACTGGCCCCCCTTGAACTCCTTAAAAATATCGGCAATATCATCTCCTATGCAAGGATCATGGCCATTGGTCTAACCTCGGTTCTACTGGCCAATGTTGCCAATCAGCTTTCAGGGTTAACAGGGGATATCATCCTGGGTTTGATTGTGGGCGGGATCATACATCTTATCGGTATAATCATCGGGGTATTTTCTTCCTCAATTCATTCTCTGCGTCTTCATTATGTGGAGTTTTTTGATAAGTTCATCGAACTTGGAGGCCGCAAATACAGACCTTTTTCCTCGATTAAAAACAAAGAAACTGACGCCAGTATCCCAAAGGCGGAAAGCAAGCAACAGAAGAAATTACATGAGAGCCCAAGTCAGTCATCATGAGAGCAAAATGAAAGTAAAGGAGGAGAGTATGGACAAAATATGGATAGCATTTGCGGCAGCTCTGGCAATTGGCTTGCCTGCCATTGCCACTGCATGGGCCCAATCTAAAATTGGGTCAGCCGGCGCTGGCAGCCTGGCTGAAAAACCGGAGCTTTCCGGAACGGTCATCATTTTGGTGGCAATTCCTGAAACCATGGTAATCCTTGGCTTCGTTGTCGCCGTAATCATTCTGCTTGGAGGCTAAGGATTGGGTCTTGATGAACTAATAAAGAGCCTGAAAAAGAATGAACAAAAGCAGATAGATGATATCTGGCATGGAGCAGAAAGCGAGGCAGAAACCCTACGTTCGCAGATAGCTGATGCAATTGCCGATCTCACTAAGATTCATGCTGATCAGCTTGCCTCTGCCTGCCAGAAATCCATGCGCGTAATTTTCTCAGAGACCGAGATCAAGACCCGGCAAAAGAAACTCTTTGCTTACCAGGCTCTTGACCAGGCCTTGAGAAATGCTGCTTTAAAGCAGTTTCCCGCATTGCGGAAACAGAACTACGAACAGGTATTTGCAAGCCTGGCGGCTGAATTACCGGAAAGACATTGGGAAAAAATCTTTGTCAATCCCGGTGACCAAGACCTGGCAGCAAAAATTTTTCCTGCAACCAGTATTTACCCGGACCCATCCATCAGTGGCGGTTTAGTAGCCGTAACCGCGCATGACAGGATCATCGTTGATAATACCTTTAACAAAAGACTGGAAAGGAAATGGCACCATATTCTGCCTCAGATAATCGCTGAATTTGAAAAACGCTATGCAACATCAGGAACTTTTGAAAACGCTGATTGAATGTGAGTATCCTGCTGAATTTCTCGTGGCGCGCCTGCTGGGGAAAAAGGGGGCTCTTTTCCGCAAGTGGGATTTTCTCATTGCCAGCAGCGATGCTGTCGAGAGTTTGCAGAATACGCCATTCTATGCCTTTCTGAAGGAATATGCTGCTCCCGGCATCTGGCGTCATCTGCGTTATGAATATTTCTGGGTTTACAAAAGAATGAACAATAAGCTCCGTAAACAGTTCGGACCCTATTTTGTCTATCATGAGATCAATACCCTTGTTGTATGCCTGCGCTATTTATCCAGCAAGAAAGATATCGAACGTGTAGCGCAGGAACTGCACAACAGTCTCCTGCACACAGACATACAGGATATTCTAACCAGCAATCTTGATTTTACCGCGAAGCTGCAAGAACTTGAATCCAAACTCTGCATTCATGCAGATCTTTTTAAAGGATTGCTCGGGTACTATGAAAAAAAAGGCATCGCTGCTCTGGAAATCTTTATGAGGGATCGTTTTTGGACCTTGCTTTTATCCTGGAAACAACCGTCCAAGCTGAAAAGTTTTCTGCAGTATATGGCTGATTTCCATAATTGCATATCCATGGCCAAAACCCTGCGATGGCAGACCGAGGCAGAACCAGCCCTTATCCCGGGGGGAACCGTACCGGCCGACAGGTTTAAAAGAGCATACTTTCGCAAAGATCTGACCCCGGTTTTAGAGTTTCTGCTTATCCATGATGCGCATGGGACTGCCTCGGCCATAGAGAAACTGGAAACCGCCCTGCTTAGCTTCATAAGCGGCAAACTGCGACGCTGGTCTTTACAGCGAACAGTGGTCGGTGATCTCCTGTTTTACCTCTGGGAACAGTATCGCTATACCAGAAATATCAGTATGGTTCTCAACACTGTTCCATTGGATGATGAATCTATACGGGAGAGCATTGTTGCATGAATAAACGGATAATTTTCTTTACAGAAAAAGATGCCATGTATGGTTTCAAGCTGGCCGGGTTTGAGCAACATGTGTGCACAAGTGAGGAACTGGAGTCACTTTTACACCAGTTTGTCCCAAAACCTGAATATGGCCTTTTTGTTATTGATGAACGTCTTGTAACAGAAAGTATTGATAAAAGGCTGCGGGAGATGGAAAGAGGTTTGAACCTGGTTTTCGTTATCATGCCCCCGCCCCTGGAAGTGGAAGCCAAAAGAGAAGATTATGCCGTCCGTCTTTTACGCAAGGCCATTGGCTATCACATTCAATTAAACATATGAAGACAGATACCTTGGGGAAAATCATATCTATTTCCGGTGCAACTGTTCGCACTGACCTGACAGGTCTAACCCTTTTTGAAAGGGTTTCAGTGGGCGAGCAGAACCTGACCGGTGAAGTCGTAAGACTTGAAAAGGATGGAACTGTTCTGCAGGTGTATGAAGACACGAGCGGACTCGGCATGAATGAACCGGTACAGGGTCATGGCCTCTCACTTGCCACAACACTAGGGCCGGGTCTGCTGTCAGTCATGTTTGACGGTTTGCAGCGGCCGCTTGAAGCGCTTGTCGATAAAACAGGATCCTTTATTCATCCCATTCACCTGCCCTGCCCTCTTGATCTCAAGAAGCGATGGCCCTTTACCCCACTTGTCAACAAGGGTGACACTGTCGCAGGTGGTGTCAAGATTGGTTACATTGATGAAGGTCCTTTTCAGCATCCCATGATAATTCCACCTGACATAAACGGCAGAGTGATAGATATTGCCCAGGGCGCAATAAACCTGGAAGAGCCAATTTGTCGCTTAGACACCGGCAGCAAGATCTTCGGTTATCATAGCTGGCCCATGAGGGTACCGCGGCCCTACAGAAAGAAATTAACCCCCGGGGAACCGGTTATTACAGGTCAGCGCATAATAGACTTTCTTTTTCCCCTGGCCCGGGGTGGAACATCTATCATTCCCGGCGGTTTTGGCACTGGCAAGACAATTCTGGAACAGACCATAGCAAAACATGCAGATGTGGATATCGTCATTTATGCCGGCTGCGGTGAACGCGGCAACGAAATGTCGGAATTGATTGAAGAGTTCCTGCACCTGGTTGATCCTCGCACAAATTGCCCTTTAATGGACAGAACCGTTCTCGTGGTCAATACTTCGAATATGCCTGTAGCTGCCCGGGAAGCGTCTATTTATACTGCCGTGACTCTTGGTGAGTATTATCGCGATCTCGGCTTTCATGTTCTCTTGCTGGCGGATTCCATTTCCCGCTGGGCCGAAGCACTACGGGAAATATCTTCCTCATTGGAAGAAATGCCCGGTGAAGAAGGATACCCAACATATCTGGCCTCCCGCCTTTCATCTTTTGTGGAGCGAGCAGGAGTGGTGGAAACTCTTTCCGGAGACATAGGCTCCCTCAGCATGATTCTTTCCGTTTCACCACCGGGTGGGGATTTTACCGAGCCGGTAACGCAGGCACTTTTGCGAACCTCAGGAGCCTTTCTGATGCTGGATACTTCCCTGGCAAACAGCAGGCATTTCCCTGCAATCAACTGGATGCAGAGCTATTCACTGTACCAGGATATCCTTGCCGATTATTTTAAAAAAAATCTATCCAATGACTGGGAAGTTTTGCGCAGCCTCTGCCGTGAAATTATGCACAAGGAGGAATCCCTGCAGGAAATTATGGAAATTGTAGGTATAGAAGGCTTACAGGAACAGGATCGTCTGGTGATGACAGTCGCGGAAAAGATCCGTTCTGATTTCTTGGCCCAGAACGCATACACCGCAGATGCATTCTGCGAGCCCCAAAAAACAATGAATATCATTCGTGGCATTACTGAACTGTATCTGCAAGGGCAGGCTCCTAAAGCCGGGAAGAGTGAAAATGAGACTCGCAGAACATAAATACAGAACCACATCAAAGATAGCCGGCCAACTGCTCTATGTTGAAAATATCCATGCTGCACGCATCGGCGAAGTGGTCAAAGTTATTGGACCGCGAGACATTTCATTTGAAGGGGAGATTCTTGAGATTGTCAAAGGTAATATCCTAATCCAACTCTTTGGAGAAACCAGAGGACTTAACACGGAAAATGTGGAAATCGTTTTTACTGATACGATTCGACATGTACCCCTGTCCACGGATATTCTCGGCAGAAGATTCAATGGCTCCTTTACGCCCCTTGACGGCTTGCCTATGTTTTATGCCTCGGAATGGCGACCTGCCCGGGGATATCCCATTAATCCGGTCGCGAGGCTCAGGCCTGAAGAATTTATTGAAACTGGAATATCCGCCATTGACGGCCTTAATACCCTTGTAAAGGGCCAGAAACTGCCCATATTTTCCTGTGCAGGCCTGCCGGCGAAGGAATTAGTGGCACAGATACTACAGAACGCCAGGCTGCGTGAAAGCACCAAGAAATTTGCGGTCATTTTTGTCGCCTTGGGGCTTACTTTCCGTGAATATTCATTTTATCTTCAGGCTCTGCAGAACATCGAATCCGAATTTGTCGCCATTATCAACATGGCAGACGATCCGGTTATGGAACGTTTGATGGCGCCCCGCTTTGCTCTGACTGTAGCAGAATTTCTGGCGTTTGACCATGATATGGATATCCTTGTCCTGGTGACGGATATGACGAACTACTGTGATGCTTTGCGGGAGATATCAAATGCCAGGAAAGAACTCCCTGGGCGCCGCGGGTATCCGGGCTATATGTATTCAGACCTGGCCTCCCTTTATGAACGGGCTGGACGAATCAGGGATTCTCAGGGGTCAATAACCATGATCCCGGTGATCACAATGCCCGAAGATGATATTACCCACCCAATTCCTGACCTGACAGGATATATCACTGAAGGACAGATAGTTTTAAGCCGTGAATTACACCAGCAGGGAGTTTTTCCACCGGTTGATGTGCTCCCGAGTCTTTCCCGGTTGATGCAGAAAGGTATAGGCACAGGAAGGACCCGCGAGGATCACAGAGACCTGGCGAATCAGCTGTATAAAAACTATGCTAAAGGACGGGAATTAAAAAAGCTTGAGGCTATCGTCGGAAGGGAGGGCATGGCCGAAACGGACCAGTTGTTCCTTGATTTCGCCACTGTATTTGAAAACGAGTTCATCCACCAGGAAAAACAAGCCCGCTCAATCTATAAAACCCTTGACAAAGCCCTGCAGATCCTCGAGAGATTCAACCTCGTCCCGGATAATTTGAAGAAAAAAAAGACTGAGATATAGATTTATGATCCATCCGACACGGACCAATCTTCTTCTCCTCAAGGAAAAATCTGTTTCTGTTAGCAATTCCATAGGAATTCTTCGATCCAGGCGCCAGGCGCTTATTATAGAGTTCTTAAAGACTTCAACCCCCTACCTGGAATCACGCAAAGCTATCCGGAAATTGTATGGCGAAGGTATTGTTGCCCTGTTTTTCAGCATAGGCTATACCGGTGAATCTGTAATTGATTCACTAAGTGAAGTGACAGCCAGGGAGTTTGGTGTGGAAATTACAAGCAGGAAACTATGGGGCCTGGAATACAAGGAGATTTCTCCTCGGGATTCAGCTGTGCGTGATATAAATGCAAGAAATTATGATATCCGAAGTACGACTGCCCACCTGGAAAAAGCAATATTGCGTTTTGAAAAAATAGTTGATGCCATCCTGGCGATTGCAGAATATGACAACAAGCTGCAACGTTTGAGCAGGGAAATCATTCAAACTACCAGGCGAGTCAGGGTTCTTGAAGAGCGTATTCTGCCGAAACTGAAGAGTCAAATAAAGTCAATTACCCAATATCTCGGGGAACGCGAAAGGGAAACCTATTTCAGGCTGAAGCAGTTCAAGGAGATCAAGCATACAGTAAATTAAGTACAGACAATTTTTGCCCAACTGCAAATGGGGATGTATTGAAGATATATTCCATACACCCTTCGCAACAAACCTGGGAAGGTGTCCACTATGTTGCAGTTCAGTTTGTTTTTTGATTTTTAAGCGGCATGGGTATTTTCAGGAGATTAATGCCCTCTTCTTTTAATTTCTTTTCTTCAGAATCAGTGGTTACACCCCGAATATTTCGTGGCTCGGCAACACCGTAGTGGATTTTGAGGGATTCCTTAGCCAGATCGGCTCCAACATCCTCAAAGTTTTCTTCTATAAATTTCTGTAAGGTTTCAAGGGCTTTTTCAGCATCTTCCTGAGACACTGAATCAGCGAAACCGCTTACAAGGGGATTGTCGGTGTTGCTTGAGGTCTGAAAACGTGTGGGCGAGAGGATTTTTCGTATCTCCCTGCTGCCGCATTGTGGACATACAAGGAAAGAGGCAGTATGCTGGTTTTCAAAATCGTTCCGATCCTGGAACCACCCTTCGAAAGTGTAGCCGCAGACACATGCCAAGTCAAAAACTATCATAAAGCACTTTTTTGTCTTATTCCGTGGTTTTTCTGCATCCTTAAGTTATTACTTAAAATAGCGTTTTGCCTCTTGTCAATATTGAAAAAAAAATTCGACAAGTAAAAAATATGATATATAAAATAAAAATCCAGTTTTTTTAAAATAAATCTCGTTATAATGCGGCTAAAATAGCAAGGATATGTCATGAATAAAAGGGTATATAATCATTCAGGCATTATTCTTGCTTAAAGTACTGTGAACGGTTTGATTATTTGCTGTGACTTCAAATCGTTTATTATCGTCTACTTTCAGAAGCTTGGAGCATTAAGGAGCATATTGACATGAAGGATTTGAGCCTAATCACCTGTATTGTCCAAAGAGGAAGAGCTGAAAAGGTTGTGGATGCCGCACTAAGGGCAGGCGCACCGGGGGCAACCTATTACTATGGGCGCGGGACCGGTGTGCGTCAGAAACTCGGTGTCCTGTCAAAGCTGATTGTTCCCGAAAAGGAAATAATTCTGATTGTAACCAAGGATAGTCAGATCGACGCAGTATTTGAGGCTATTATCAAGGCAGGCAAGCTTGATAAAAAAGGCCAGGGGTTTGCCTATATCCATAAGATTGATAGAGCCATTGGTTTTCTTGAAGATTATTCCTGAATTGTGACGGGCACTGCCGCTATGACTCTAATCGTTAATAAATAGATAAAATTTCCATGAGTGGCATAATAAAAGATTTCGCTTTAACTGCGCTGGTCATTATCCTCAATCACTGGATTTATGGTATTGAAGATACTATAGCCTATGAATTTTTAGTAAGATTCATCGCCAAAAACCAGACACTCTTTATTGCCTCAGGAATGGTGGGATCCGTTATCCTGCTGATTTCCTCCTCCATGTTTGAAAGTCTGGGGCTTTATAAGATCACCTACGGTCTCAGCAAAATACTGATCAGAGTAAGCCAGTTCCTTATCACCTTTCTCGCCATTCTCAATATGGTCTTTTATGCTGCTCTGGGCAACAACCTCATACGAAACAATGGTTACCTGCTCCTGTTTGCCCTCGCTTTGATTTTAGGTGCATCCTGCTGGGCCCTTCGCATAATCGACTTCAACCACCCCACCCAAAATGAGGTTCTGCCAGTGGGTTTGCTGGCTGTCATCTCAATTATACTGGTAGAGTTTATCTGGCCCTACTATAATTTCTGACAGGGCTCTACCATGACGGACATTCCTAATGTCTACTGGAATAAATCGTAGTGGACAAATTCCTGCAATTCTCGGCGTTTAGGCGGTGATGGTTCATGGTCCGCATAGCCAAGAGGAATGAGTACCAGGACCTCATGTGCAGCCGGCAGTTTTATGACCTTTCCTACCTTATCATGGTCAAATAATCCCACTATAACTGTTGCCAGCCCAGAATCATGGGCTGCCAGGCAAAGATTCTGGGTTGCCAGGCCCAGGTCATACATGAACCAGTCGCCAAACTTGGTAGGGTACTCGCCATTATAGTAGCCGGACCTTTTCAACTGACCGCAGACAACCAGAAGAACAGGAGCATTAACAATTGCCAGCGAGGAGGGATTGCGGGGAGGGACAGCCTCCTGGATCTTTTTCTTTATCTCAGTATCTTTAACCACAACAAAATGCCAGCACTGTGTGTTGGCCCAGGATGGGGCCCAACGTGCTGCCTCAAGCAGCTTATGCAGAATAGTCTCAGGGATTGCTTTCTCCTGGTAACGCCGAATGCTTCTTCTGTTTCGGATGATATCCATCAAGTCAGACATTTTCCTCTCCTTTTGCTTTTTATAAAAATCACCCTGCGAGTTTTTTCGCGATGAAAGCAACATGGCTTCCCTGGAAACGGGCCCCGTCCAGCTCATTGTCACTTGGGAGCCTTTCTCCGGAAGGACCGGCAATGGTGGAGGCTCCGTAAGGGGAACAGCCCGTGATCACATCAACGCGTCGTTGTCCTTCAAAACTATAGGGCAGCCCCACGATGATCATGCCCTGATGCAGGAGGGTCATATGGAACGAGATGATAGTAGCCTCCTGGCCACCATGCTGGGTATTTGAACTGGTAAAGACTGAACCTATCTTGCCCACCAGAGCGTTGGCTGCCCAGAGCTTTCCGGTACTATCCAAGAATTGGCGCATCTGGCCGCACATGTTCCCGAACCGTGTCGGGGTTCCGAAGATAATAGCAGCCGCCTCACCTAGTTCTTCAACAGTACACACGGGTATATGGGACATCGTTTTCTGGGGTTCAAGAGCTCCCATTTTTTGCAGGACCTCGGGCGCCAGAGTTTCAGGAACTCTTCGGAGCAGTACCTCTGCACCCTCAATCTGCGCTGCACCTTCGGCCACAGCCTGGGCCATCTTGTAAACATGACCGTACAATGAATAAAACGGAATGAGCACTTTCATGGTTTTTACCTCCTTTAATTTTCAAGCAATTCCGCACCGACTATCTGGATCCGAATAGCATTCAGTATTGCAGCGTCAGCATAGGGTCCAAGGTTGAGGTTTACAGTATATGCCTGCCCAGCAGGGATAAATGCCGATATCCGGCGAGAAGTCTGATACGTTTTTCCGGATGGATCGGGATACCGGATGGACAGCTCCAGACCCCTGACCCCCAATGGGGCCTGATTATTTATCCTTGCCAGAACATAGCCCTCATTATTCAAGCCGATCTGGATTTGTAGGTATTCGCCGGCGTAGCGCGGAAAATCCAGGCGAAGGAGGGAAACCCTGGCCTGTCTGCCAGCTGGTGAATCAGACGAAGCTGCTTCAGTAAAATATTGCTTTGCTTTCTGGGGCGAGCCAGCTGACAATTCCAACTCGCCAAGGCTGTTATAGCCAGTGGCAGTTGGCAGAAGCCTGGTGCTTGCCTGCAGATCAGCATGAGCTTCCTGTGTCTGGTTCAACTCCTTTCTCGTCAGACCACGTTGCAGATAGTAATAGAAATAGTTGCTGTTCAACCCGATAGCTTTGTTATAGTCTGCCAGTGCTTCATTGTAGCGTTTTTCTTTAAAGTGGATATCGCCCCGCAAGGCATAAAAGTGCCCCTCCCTCGGTTCGACTCTGATGGCTTCCTGGGAATATGCCAATGCTTTATCGATATCACCCTTTTCCAAGGCCTCCCTGCCTTTGGCGTAACTGTCATAAGCCTTTTTGTCTTTGACCAGGGAAGCAATGCGCTCATCATAAACAGCCTTCCCCAACAAACCGCCCTTGGGGAGGGTGGCTGCAGTTGTCCGGTTTGCTTCGACCCGCTCCTTGGAAGGAGGATGGCTGGCAAAGAGCCCGGCCAGCCAGTTGTGTGATTGGTTTTCGCTCAGTCGCACAAAGGTTTCCTGCAGTCCGACTGCTGCCATGGGGTCATAACCTGCTCTTGCCATGTAGTGCATCCCATAGTAATCAGCTTCCAGCTCATCATCCCGTCCATACTTGGTATGGATCAACCCTGCCGCCACCTGTGCGCCTCCAACAACCAGGCCGCCATATTCACTGCTCTGGACCGCAATGCTCGTTGCAATAAGCGCACCCTGGAGCATCATGCCCCTTTCCATTTGCTGTGCACCGTGACGTGCTGCTGCGTGGACTATTTCATGCCCCAGGACAGCGGCAAGTTCTGCCTCGTTCTTCAGTTCCAGCAGGAGTCCCCTGTTGACCGCGATTTTGCCTCCTGGCAAGGCCCAGGCATTCGGGGTGGAATTGTTGAGAACCGTAAATTCATACGGTAGCTTCCTGTCGCTGACAGCAGCTAATTTCTGCCCGACTTCGTTGACATATGCCGACAACTCTGGGTTTACGGTGTAGTCGCCTCCCTGCATCTGTCTGCTGGGGACGTAATTCTCCGTGCCGATTTTAATTTCCTGGGATTCGGAGACCAGGGAAAGTTCGTTTTTGCCGGTTACAGGGTTTACCGCGCATCCGTAGAGGAAAGAACAGGACAATAGAATGATGAGCGTCTTGTGCAACAAAGGTGGCATGATCGTTAATCTCTCGGTAGCTGTATACTCACAATACAAATAATTTTACACTATGATAGACCTGTATAATGAAATCAAGAAGATTTAAGCGGGCAAATTTATTTCAATCGGTAAAGCTGATTTGCAAAATTTTCTTTGGTTGTGCTGGAAAGAGTATGGCCTCCCTGTACAGCCGAAAATATTACTTATAATGGGCGCGATAGCCGCCGGGAATGCCTTTTGGAGAAAGGACAAGCTGCCAGAGCTGGTTGGACCTGGCGCGAAACGAACCGGCACAGGAAAGCAAATAATATTTCCATAGGCGGAAGAACCGTTCATCGTATTTTTTCTTCAGAATATCCCAGCTGCTTTGGAAATTATCATACCACTTCATTAGAGTCTTATCATAATCGGCACCGAAAGCATGCCAGTCCTCCAGCACAAAAAGTCCTTCGATGGCAGTACTGATCTGTTTTGCAGACGGGATCATGGAATTGGGAAAGATGTACTTATTGATCCAGGAATCGGTAGTCTTCTGCGAGATATTGGAGCCGATGGTGTGGAGCAGGAAAAGGCCGTCCTCTTTCAGGAGGCTGCAGACTTTTTTCATGAATGTTCTATAATTCTTATAGCCCACATGTTCAAACATGCCCAGTGAAAGAATACGGTCAAATGCATCATCAAGAGCGCGATAATCCTGCAGGCGGATTTCGACTGGCAGTCCCTCACAGCGCTGCTTGGCCAGCCCAACCTGTTCCTTTGAGATGGTGATGCCGAGAATTTCCACACCATAATTCTGTGCGGCGAATTGGGCCATACCGCCCCAGCCGCAGCCGATGTCAAGGACGCGCATGCCCGGTTTGAGTTCAAGTTTGCGGCAAACCATGTCAAGCTTGGCTTCCTGTGCCTCATCCAGCGTCGAAGCGTTTTCCCAGAAACCACAGCTGTAAATCATGCGTTTGTCCAGCATGCACTCGTATAGATCATTGCCTATGTCATAATGCTTTTCACCCACAGCATAGGAGCGTTTAGGACATTGCTGGTTTAATGCCACAGCCTGCAGGTAGCAGAGAAAGTCCTTCATTGAAATGACCTTGTTCTGGATTCCGGCTTTTAACAAGCGGCAAATGAATTCATCAAGCCTGGGAACATCCCACCAGCCGTCCATATAGGATTCGCCCAGGCCGAGAGAACCACATTTCAAAACAAAGGGGTAGAAGTCGTCATTGTGGATACGGATGTCCCAGGGCCGACGGCCGTTCAGGGTAACGTCGGCAAGGGACAGGAGGTATTCGATGCGATCGTGCAATTTTTTCTTTGGTTTGTGCAGTGCCATAGAGTAATGCATATGCCCGTACCAGTATGAAAAAAAATCAACATCTCCATACAGAATATATTACAAATTACCAATTAGGAAAAATTTTTCAAGAGATCATTTTTTCTGCAGCAATAGAGCATGATGCTATTGCTGCGGCAGGTCCTAGTTTCACGAAGAGAGCCGTGGATCCGAAAACCAGTCAAAATATCTCTCTTTGAGAGTCAACCAGGAAAAACGGTCGGTTAAAACCTTTGTTTGCAATTCATCGATTTTACCTGGATCGCTCAGTATTGCTGTCAGTTTGCTGGGCAGATCTCCATTGGCATAAAGATATTGTGCGGGAAAAAGTTCCGGATAGGATAAAGAGTTAGGGAGCACGGGGATACAACCTGCACGTACTGCCTCGATGACAGAAATACCGTAGAATTCATGTTTGGCTGTTGACACCACTATATTTCCAAGGGCAAGCAGGCGCGCGTATTCATCCCGTGATTCGACAAAGCCGCAATGCAGTATCTTGTGCCGCAGTTTATCCAGAGCTGCGGCGAAAATTACCGGTATTTTCCTGAAGGACTGGCCAAGGATGATCAGCCTGAAATCTGAGCCGTTTGCCTCAAGAGCAAAAATGGTTTCAAAAAAGCATTTCGGATTCTTGTCATGTTCCCAGCGATGATTCCAGACAATAACCGGGATTTCGGTACCTTTTTGTCTTGATTGAACAGCTGTGTCAATTTGACTGAAATCTATACCGGGATGAATTATCGAGGCCTTGTCATTAATTTTTTCCAGAACTCCTGCAAATTTCATATCAGGGCACATCCGCAGTATTTGTTCTACGCCTGTCATAAAAGTCTGCATATTATACCGGCTGCTGAACGCCACCCTGTCAGATGCCATGACAGTGGTGAGATTAGTCAGGCCAAAATGCAGATCCCGTTCATCTTCTTTACGAGTCGGGTAGGCAAACTGGTTTTCGTGGAAGTAGGTGTAAAAAGGCAACTGCGACAAAGGAGTTGGCAGAAGAGAACGGAGAGTGGCGACATCAACAAAGGATGAGCAGAAAACAGCATCAAACATTATATCTTTGCAAAGTGCTTTTATTTTGTCTGCAAAAAAAGGTGCCGCAAGTCTCATGCGCCATTTCCATCTCCCGGCAGGCAGGGTCATCAGGATAAAATCAACGGGCACATGGGCCTGCAGGCCATCAAGGAATGTCTTGTGGGAACCACCGTAATAAGGCTCGAGAACCAGGATTTTCAAATTAATTCCTTGTAATAATAAGATTATCCAATTCATCTGCGCTCAGAGAAAATGAGGCTGGAAGCAGTATGGTCGAATAATTTTCAACAATAAGCGCAGGTCCTGGGAGGGTTAAGCCTGCAGTCATGTCATCTCGATTAAAAACCGGGACCCAGACAGGCGTGTCCTCAAAATAAACAGACTTTTTTCTGAACGGTTTTATCTTTCTGGGGGCTGTTTTTTCTTGTCGGGGAAGTGCTTGTGTTTTGCGGTTTACTTTTAGCGAACACTGTATTGATACAAGTTCAAGGGGGGTGTCCGGAAGTCTGTAGTTGAAATTCTGTTCATGGACCTGATGGAACAGTTCGATAAAGTTTTTTTCATATGGGATGCAAAGTTCATACGATTGTCCAAGGTAGCGCAGATTCAGAAACCTGGAAACTTCTATTTCAGCAGCATTTCCATTTCTGCGGAGATGCTTGGTCTCTGTAAAACCCTTGCGCACCAGGGATTCCATGGTATCGGCAAGAACAGGAGAATTTAATTCTTCGCCTCTCAGGAAAAGGGCCTGCATATAATCAAGGGTGGGTTGGGCAAAGACCATGCCCTGGGCGGATAGGATTCCGGCGCGGGCCGGGATGACTATTTTCTGAATGGCTAATTCACTGGCAAGTTCGCAGCAGTGCAGCCCGGAAGCACCGCCAAAAGCAAAAAGGCAGAATTCCTTTGGATCATGTCCCCTTTCAAGAGAGACGGCACGGATAGCTTTTGCCATGCTGGCGTTGACAATGCGGATTATGCCACGGGCTGCTGCCACAGGTTCAAGACCCAACTGCATTGCTAATTTTTCCATGGCAACCTCAACATTCTTATGCTGCAGCAGCATGGTGCCGCCCATGAATCGCTCAGGCAGCAGGCGTCCGAGAAAAAGATTGGCGTCGGTTACCGTAAGTTTTCTGCCTCCAACTCCGTAACAGATGGGACCCGGCCTTGCACCAGCACTTTCCGGTCCAACCTTAAGCAGACCACCGGAGTCTATATGGGCCAGTGACCCCCCCCCTGCCCCGACAGTATGGATATCCATGACTTCTATCCGGATGGGGTAGCCGTCAATCTTGTGATCCCTGGTCAGAGTCGGAGTCTGTTCGCAAAGAGAAACGTCAGTGGAGGTGCCTCCCATGTCAAAGGTAATAATTTTGGCCATTCCCAGTTCCCGGGCAAGCTGGTGAGTCCCATGCACTCCTCCTGCCGGACCGGAAAGAATAGTATATATTGCACGTTTTTCTATATCCGCAGCAGGAAGTATGCCGCCGTTTGACTGCTGGATATAAAGGGATACGGTGCTGTCAAATTTATGTATGAGCCGGTTAATGTATGATGAGATGACGGGCCCGAGATAGGCATTGATAAGAGTGGTTGTTAAACGTTCATATTCCCTGAATTCCGGCAGGATCTCGGCAGAAAGGGTAACTGGGATCTTCAGGCTGGAAAGTCCTTCTTTAATTTTCTGTTCATGGGAGTCATTGGCATATGAATGGAGCAGACAGACCGCAACGGATTCGATCCCCTTCTCCCGGCAAATGGAGCGCAGCCGTCTGCCGACCGTTTTAGCCAGCGGTCTCAACACTGAGCCGTCAAACAGCATCCTCTCCCTGACACCGACAACCAGTTCCCGGGGTATTATCTCTGCTGCCCGGGTAACATTGAAATCGTACAGCTTGGGACGATTCTGGCGCCCGATGAAAAGAACATCCTCAAAACCATGGGTGGTGACAAGCAGTGTTTTCGCCCCTTTCCGCTCCAGGAAAGCATTGGTGGCCACGGTGCTGCCATGGATAATTTCCAGGTTGTCCGGAATTTCCCGGCCGAAAAAATATTCCAGGCCCTGCAGGATCGCACGGGACGGGTCGTCCGGAGTGGACGGGAGCTTGTATGTTCTGAGGCCGTCTTCTGACTGCAGGACAAAATCTGTGAATGTGCCGCCGGTATCAACGCCAAGAACAAGCATGGGCATGTTAATTATAGTTATTTGTTTTTCTTAATCCAATTCATTGCACGCCCAGCATATATAGCATTGCCGATGAGCAGCAAGGGGAAAGATAATTTGCGAGTTTTGTAATGAAGCGGAGCAACCTGTAAAATTGATTATATTCTCATTGGTTATTTTTCTTCTAAAAATTCAGCACAGTATTTTGCAGCCCTGGCACCGTCAGCGCAGGCAGTCAGAACCTGGTACATGTCCGAATCCCGTACATCCCCTGCAGCAAAAAGGCCTGGATATGAGGTCATGAGTTTATTATCGGTTTTCAGGTAGCCTGCTGGTGTTGTGTCAACAGAGATTTGCAGTAATTTTATATTTGTCTGCCAGCCAATGACAAGAAAAATACCGTCAACAGCGATCACTTTTTTTTCAGCATGCTGGTCTCTAACCACTATGCCTTCTATTGCCCTGCCCCCCTCATAATCAATGACCTCCGTACCCGGGAGCAGGCTGATATTTTTTTGCCCGCTTATCCGGTTTGTGAGTGAGGCATCCATTTGAAACACGTTGTTTCGGCTCACCAGCAAGACTTTGTCTGCAATACGGGCCAGAGTCAAGGCATGCTGGCCCGCTGTGTTATCACTTCCGATCACCGCCAGTATCGCATTTCTGCCCCGGTAAAGAGGGCCGTCACATAAAGAACAGAAATGTATACCTTTCAACCCCGCGTTCGGGACCTTTAATCGTCTGGGTGTTCTGCCTGTTGCGATTATGGCGCACTCGGAAGTATATTTTTGATCCTTTGCGTCCGTTCCGTTAAAAAGTCCGGCGTCACAATTGAACTGCTGCAGCCTGGTCATGGGAAAAGCTGCACCCTGCTGCTCTGCCTGTTGGAAAGCCTGAATACCAAACTGGGTTCCGGAAATCCCGTCGGGAAAACCGGGATAATTGTCCAGGCTTTTTATCATATTGGTATTCCCACCTGGAATATTGCCGAAAACAACAACTTTTAAACCCAGCCGCACGCCATAAAGAGCTGCTGTTAAACCGGCAGGCCCCGTACCGATGATCATTACATCGTAATTGTTTGAGGTCATAGCAACTAAACCCCCCATACATTCAGTTTTTCATGTTTAGCAATATGCACCATTTTATAATTGGTCCATAAAACTCTTCTTGCATTCAAGATAAACAATTAGTCCAATATCAAACGATGAATTTTATTATAATGCAAAAAAATGAAACCTGATAAATTCATAACAAATATTAGCTGAAATGACTTATGAACGAATTGTTTCCCTGACTCCTTCCATTACTGAAGCCCTTTTTGCCCTGGACGTTAAAAACCGGGTCGTTGGAGTCACAGATGCCTGTGACTATCCACCTGAAGCAAATACCAAATCCCATGTCTGTTCATGGTTTGATCCGGACATGGACCGTATTGCCGCTCTGGAGCCGGACCTTGTCCTGGGACTGTCAACAGCCCATCACCGCCTGGTACCCCAATTAAAAAATCGAAATACCAGGCTGATACTGCTCAATCCAACCACTGTGGACGATGCATTGTCCGATATGATGTCCCTGGGCACTTTGCTCGACATACCTGGAAATGCTGAATCATTGGTAAGCGGCCTCAAGTACCGGATGGAAAAACTTGCCGCACAGGTTAAAAAGATCAGGCCTGAGGAACGTCAAACCGTATCACGGGTACTGGATATTGACGGCGAAAATTTAATTGTGGCCGGACCGCAATCTTTTCAGTACGACGTGATCAAAAAGGCCGGCGGAAAAAATGTCACCACAGCAATTAAAGAGGCCTATCCGAGGGTTTCTTTTCAGACTTTCAAGACATGGAACCCGGATATGATTTTCCTCTGCGGCACTGACCGGAGCTACATATCCCGCCTGCAGGCTGATCCCCAGTGGCAAGGCCTTACAGCGGTTCGCCACGGGAATGTACACCTGTTTGATTGCGGTCTCACCTGCCGCACCGGTCCCCGTATCGTTGATATGGCCGAACTCCTGTTTCAAACGCTGTATGCCTGAATCATGCTGTATGGGTCAATTTTCTGCTTATAAAAAAGGGAATTGTTCTGCAGGATTGCAGACCGCCAAATTCTGGAAAAAACGGTAAACCATGCAGGATATCATCAATCTTTGGCTGAAATCTCTGCCCCTGCTTCCTTTATGCGTTCATCTTTCTGGATGGTAATAAATCTCCCGCCGCAGTCCCTGCAGGTCCGCAAATACCCTTTTTCCTCCTTGCCGCCGATCAGGCAGAGAATATTGAAATGTACCTGAAAGCCGTTTCGTTCACCGCAGTGCGGACAGAATTTCGTTGGCATATATGGGCACCCTGTAAATTGTTTTGCAGTATTGATGTTATTTGCCCGCTATGGGCATCCGCATGTTTTCACGTTGCCCCTGTTTGACATGACTGGTTTAATTATCTTCTCAAAGAGCAATGCAGCCAGTATCCCGCCTGTAATTGGCCCCAGGACATAAACCGTCAGAAACCCCCAGTGGGAATCAGGGAATGCCGCTTCCTTCCAGCCCGCCAGGTAGGCAAATATTCTCGGGGACAAGTCTCTTGCCGGGTTCAGCCCAGCCTGGGTTAACGGGGCAATGACGGATATGATTACTGTAACTGACAGTCCAATGAATAACGGAGAAAGTGAATCATCTGGCCGCCCCACATTGCAGCCGTCTGTTAGTGAAAATATCAGGAACACCAAGGCAAAAGTGCCCGCCATCTCTGCCAGGAATGCATTCATGGTTGAAACAGGGACCTCAGGCCTTAAACCTGGATTGGGATAATATTCACCGAACATCATGGCGGTTCTTATGGAATCCCCACCGCCTCTGAGGATCCCATTGATACTCTCGTACTGGGCAATTGAACTTGAAAATAATACATACAATAGTGCCGCCGCCAGAAATGCTCCGGTAAATTGCCCAAGCAGATAGGAGGGCAGTTTTCGTGACGCCATCCTGCCTGAGACCACCATTGCAATGCTGACTGCAGGATTGAGATGAGCGCATGAGATATGCCTGGTGGCATAAATTGCCAGGGCAACACCGACGCCCCATAGAGCCGCAATCTGGAAAAGGCCGGAGTGTGCGGAAAATAATGTTGTAACAGCTACAGAACCGCAGCCGAAAAATACCAGGATTAATGTACCTATCATTTCGCCCAGGAAATTAGAAACATACTCAGGATTATTGTCATTAATTTTCATCTTTTTTCAATTTGGGACCAATGTCGGAAAATGCCTAAGAAAAGACTTCCATGAAAGTTTTATCCGGCAATAATCCTCAAAAATCATCATCCGGATCTTTCAGAATTTCTTAAAAATTCCTTCCTGTGACCCGTAGAAAAATTGACCGCAGAAAGTTTACCTGTAAAGATGTTAAGCACGGGCTTTAACCGTTGTCAAGTAAAGAACCGGCAATAAATTCTGGTTGTTATAACAATATTAAATATTTCTACAATGTGATATAATAAGGACAAATTTAACATCCACCCCTAAAAGGGGTGGATTATATAGTGACCCTACAAGGGTCTTTTGAATTTCTCAGCAAAATGTTTTCTTACCCTGCTTTCACGCCGCCGAGCAGTGAAACAAAGAACGGATCAGCGACTCGGCGGAGCGCTAGCGACTTCCCGATGTCGCCCTTCTTTTTAAACCGCGCAGGGCAGTCCGCCTCCGGCGGACCAAGTGAACGGCTGCCCTTTTGGGTTCATTTTTGGCAAGCAAAATGAACATAAAAATATTTTATCACTATGTTACCAGCATAGCATAGCTGGGACTCACCAGCTTAGCTGGTGGATTAAGTCAGGTATTTAAGCTTAGGTGTGATTTATGATGAATACATTGTTTGAGTCCAGCAGCATCAACACCATGTCCCTTGCCAACAGGTTTATCCGTTCAGCAACCTGGGAAGGAATGGCTGATGATGATGGCAGATGCTCCCCCGGGTTGATCGAACTGATGACATCACTTGCAAGGGGAGGAGTCGGCCTGATAATCACCGGCCATGCTTATGTGCATCAGAATGGCCGTCATTCACCTTGGCAGCTGGGGATTGACCGGGATGAACTTATCCCGGACCTTAAAGGCATGACCCGGGCAGTTCATCATCATGGGGGTAAAATTGCCGTACAGCTTGGTTACGGGGGAGCATACCTTTCGAAATCGCGGTTACGGTCATTATCCGGTAGAGATATTTCGGAGTTAACCTGGGCCTATGGCCAGGCGGCAGTCAGGGCAAAGGAAGCTCAATTTGATGCGGTGCAGATCTTCGCGGCCCACGGCTTCCTCCTCAGCCAGTTTCTCTGCCCAAGGTACAATGATCGTCAGGACCTCTATGGCGGGGACATTCAAAACCGGGCAAGAATTCTACTGGAAGTCCTTGAGGCCGTCCGCCAGGCCGTTGGCCCTGATTATCCGGTGCTGGTGAAATTGAATGCACAGGATTTTGTGGGAAACGGCCTTATTCTTCAAGAAGCAATCCAGGTTGGGCTCATGCTTCAAGAGAGAGGCATAGATGCCATTGAATTAAGCGGCGGGCTGTTGAACAATCCCAATGTTTTACGGACTCATATCAGCTCCGATGCAGATGAGGCCTACCTTCAAGAAGAAGCCAGGGGGTTTAAGGAAAAAATTATGGTGCCGCTCATCCTTGGAGGCGGTATCCGTTCCTATAAAGTAGCTCGTCAACTTTTTCAACACGGCGTGGCAGATTATATTTCCATGAGCAGACCGTTTATCTGTGAACCGGATTTGATTAAACGGTGGCAATCAGGGAATTTGGCAAAAGCGGCTTGCATTTCTTGCAATAATTGTGTTGAGCAGGTAAAGGCCGGACGTGGAGTTTCCTGTAAACCGCTGGTTGAGTCACCTGAGAAAAATTTTTTCCCGCAAATGACGGAAATAATACCCGCGAGCCCTCCCCATCCCCCCGGCACTGATTACAGGATTTCAATCGGCTTGGAACAGCATGTGGCCGGTTTTTCACCCGTTATAAGAATTGAAATGGAATCCAAAGGGAAAATGTTGGGCCCGGCTCTCTCTTTCTCCTTGGATTCTGATGATTATCAAAAGGTAAGCACTACCGTAGCCAAGCTTATAGAGAAACAGGGCGAAGACCATTCAAAATAGTTTATTTATCCGTCCATATCTGATTAACAGAACACCTTCTTTTTTGAACAGGGCCTTTCTGGCAGGTTGTTCATGTCCAACTCACTTGTTGATTGTTGAAAGATGCTTTATCAAAATGATCTAAATTGATTTTGGGAGATTTCTTCACTTTTGATTGCCGGAGGATATCTTAACTGCTTAAAGTTCAATATAGAGTAAAAATTACGGCAAGAATGTTTTAATTTTTGAAAGTCTGGTTTTTGAAATATTTCAAAAGGTCCAGCCCCAGTAAGATAGAAATTCATTAAAATTCCACATATCAGATTTTTTACGATCCCAAAATTTAAGACTTGTATAAAAGATTGTTCCAGTTTCCTCTCTGGGGCCATAATCTTTGTCTTCACCAACATATATATCCATAGCCCACCAACTCATTAAAATTTTTTCAAAAGGCTTGTAACTACCTTTGACATGCCCTTTTCGTGGGCCTGATGTCTCAAAAAATGATGTAGTGTTTTCATTCTGTCCAAGTGACTTTAGTTCATCCATTGGTATGATATGAGCAGGCAGGATTTGATATTCAGCTTTTATATCCTCAAGCTGTTCAGTCTTTATCCATTTAACCCTGTGAGTGCCGCTTTCAAGTAATATGACAATTTTAGAATTTGCCTCTGCCTGAACAACTCCGTGAAAATCGAGCAAACCAGGTAATATTTTCCCATAAACTCTTTGTGTCTTAAAATTCCAACCTTCAGGAAAAGAATCTTCATGTAAAAATGATGTGGGAACAAAACCTAGGTAACACCCACAGGTATGAACGGTTGTAATTAATACCGGATTATTCTCTTCATCAATTGTAATAACAACGATCAAACCTACATTCCGGCCAGTAGTCAGATAAAATGGGATTAAACTGAATGGTACTTTCTCGAAATGTATCCGATATATGTAATTTTTGAAGGTGGTGCTATTTGCTTTAAATAATAACTCCTGTACATAAATTGATGATATGTCGGGATCAACAAAAACACTCAACGCATTTGAGTCACCAACAATTGTTGATGGAGTTCCAATAAGGTTATATTGGAGATTGCTATTCTCAACTAGAAAAACAGGGGTGAATTGGGAAATGTCAGATTGATCAACTTGAGGGAGATATGCAATGGCCGGTTCTATAGGTTCATCAGGAATATATTTTGTGCTTATACACCCTGAATGCCCTATTAAAAGTAAAATAATCAGAAGCCATTTCATGTTATGAGTACCTCAAATTTATGTAATAGATTATTAAGCCAACTATAAAAATTTTCAAAGGCCAGATGTTTAGTTAAGCAGTCTTTGAAAATAAAAGATATAATGAGTAAATCTCACAATAATCAATGAATTATTAACCTTCCTCCATTTAAAGGAGATCATAAATGAGAAAACTATTGATTTTCTTTACGGCTGGTTGCTTGGGTGGATTAGCAAATAGCATTGCAGTTTGGTTATTTGGATATTTTGGTATTACTTCGTCACTTGGTGTTTCAATGGCTCCATCATTATCACCAAGCTGGCTTTATCCTCGAATTGTATGGGGTGGAATTTGGGGGCTACTTTTTATTTTACCTGTGTTGCAATCAAAGTTGCTACTGAAAGGCGCAATTCTCAGTCTATTGCCTACAGCAGTACAATTATTTGTCGTTTTTCCTTTGAAAGCCAACAAAGGAATGGCTGGTATTGATTTGGGACTCTACACCCCTTTATTTGTGTTGTTTTTTAACTGGTTGTGGGGCTTTGTAAGTGCATTAACAATAAAGATTGGAAGATAAACGGCGAACCAACTGCTGGAGTGAATGCCGGGATCAGAAATTCCCTCTCTGGCTTATTGCTTTATAAATCAAAATGTCTTTTTTTATAGTAACTTCAAGACTTGCCCTGAAAAGTTAAGATTGTGGCAAGCAATCGTAACTGCAAATAACTTTCCGCCAAAGACTTGCCATCTGAAACAAAAAAATATCAAACAAGAATTTCATTTATCTATTTACGCCTGATGACTAAGCTCTGACACTGGAATTAATTAAGCAATGCACATATATAAACTTGACGAATGGAAACATCATCATCAGTTCAACATGGCAAACCCACAAGGTGAAAGAAACACCTGGAAGGTAATCTTGTTAACATTAGTGATGATGGTCATTGAGATTTTTGCTGGTCTGCTTTTTGGCTCTATGGCTTTGTTGGCAGATGGCTTCCATATGGCCACTCATACATTTGCCTTAGGCATAACAGCAATAGCCTACTATTATTCAAGAAAACACGCACATGACCCAAGATATTCTTTCGGTACCGGGAAAATTGGTGTTCTGGGAGGCTATACTTCAGCTATATTTTTAACAATTATATCATTTGCAATGATATTTGAGTCAAGTGTACGTCTCTTTAGACCCATATCAATTAGATTCAACGAGGCAATATTTATAGCGGTAATTGGTCTGGCAGTCAATTTAGTAAGTGCTTATCTCTTGCACGACCATGAAGTTGTCCAACATCATTCTGATCATGATCATAACGATCACCATGACCATAATTTGCGAGCTGCTTACTTCCACGTAATTGCTGATGCTCTTACTTCGCTTCTTGCAATAGTTGCACTTATAACTGGCAAATATTTCGGCTGGGTCTGGATGGACCCTATA
>Ga0209536_100000935_pt1 | contig 47888 bp, 45 predicted proteins | sample DeeMarSeWOR28_12_FD_187461 | JGI IMG/M metagenome (GOLD analysis project Ga0209536, IMG submission 187461) | Marine sediment microbial communities from White Oak River estuary, North Carolina - WOR-2-8_12 (SPAdes) (version 2) | ecosystem: Environmental > Aquatic > Marine > Intertidal zone >...
ACCCGTGGTGCAGAATGCCCGTATAGGCATATATGAAAGTCCTGATGTTGATCTGGCAGGCACCGGTGATTTTGATGGTGACGGTGATACGGACCTATTGGTGCGTAACCTCATTAACGGCAGGTGGCACACTTACATGGTGGAAAATGGAGTACCCGTGGTGCAGAATGCCCGGATTAATATATACGAAAGTCCTGATGTTGATTTGGCAGGCACCGGTGATTTTGATGGTGACGGTGATACGGACCTATTGGTGCGTAACCTCATTAACGGCAGGTGGCACACCTACATGATGGAAAATGGAGTACCCGTGGTGCAGAATGCCCGTATAGGCATATATGAAAGTCCTGATGTAGTTATACCTTGATGATAGAATAACTAGCAGGAAGAGATAACTTGATTAATCAATAATTAATCTTTAAACAAAATGCTTACAATAGTGGAGAATGACAATATTTTAGTTACCGTTTTTAGATAGCTGTTTTACATGTTATGTTGCAAATGGTTTTCAAAAGTTCAAGATGTCAGTTTCACATGTTGAACTTAGGCGTTTATGTCTTTTTTTAATTTGTCATTAATTACCAGGCTAAACCTTCATGCAGCTTGTATTAAGCTTCTTTTCTCCTAAAAGTTTGCCATCGCATTCCTTTGGGTATGAATATTTGATTATCATCATGGGTAATTTCCCAAATTTTAAAAAAGCTTTATAGCAGCAAAAATTTTATTCTTTGCTTTTTTTTGATATTTAAGCACATAGAAAATAAAAGAAGCTAGAAGTACAATAACAGGAAATTTTAATTGTATAAATCCAAGTTTTATCATGTAGATAATTATTTTTGGGTTAGATATAATATTTCAAAATTTTTTAATTCAGAATTCTGGCGATGAAAGTTTCTGTAATTATCCCGACATACAATCGCCCCAGCTATCTAGCTCAGGCTGTCCATTCTCTACTGAAGCAGACCCACCCTGTCTTTGAGATCATTATTGTTGATGATGGGTCAGCAATTAAACACCGTAACAGAATAGATGCGCTTAAACTATTGGATGACCGCATCAGTGTTTATCATATTCTTGAAAACAAAGGGGTATCAGCTGCAAGGAATTACGGCCTTGAAAAGTCAGGAGGGGATTATATCCTTTTTCTTGATGATGATGACCTGCTTCATCCACATATGGTGGAATCAAATCTGAAAATTTTTGCTGATGATAGTGGGACTGGTGTTGTCTCGTCAGGGTATGATATTTTTATGGATGCAAATCCACCTGATACAGAATGGAATAATGAGCACCAAAAGGGAATGTCTCCGGAAACAATTTTTTCATGGGATTACGGTGATACTTCTCTGCTGGCAGAACACCCGTTTTCAGCCCTGTTGCAAAAAAGTTTACAGGTCTCTTCGTGTCTCGTTAGCAGGCAGGCAATCGGTACTGCCCGCTTCCCTGAAGATTTAACCCGGGGCGAAGATATTTTCTTCTGGCTTACCCTTGCGAGTGCTGGCTGCAGTTTCAGGATCAATCATAAACAACTTGGTTTGCACCGGCTTCATCGATACAGTTCTTTAGCCAACCCAGATTGGCGAAAAGCCTCCCTGAAGTATCATCTAAAGCTTTTTAATATGAAAATGAATGCTAAGTTGGATGATCGTTTTATTGGCCATTTGCACCTTGCACACTGTTTTTTCCGATTTAACCGTCTGCAAAGCATGAATCACATTTTTTCTGCCTGTCGAATATTTATGACTCTTCCAATGATCCCATACTGGCCAGTGTTGGTGAAAACTATTGCATTTAAGTTTTCTAACAAGTGGCGGCAACGTAAGGTGATTAAAGCGCGAAAGTCGATAATTGCCGGGAATACCTGTGCATACAGGCAGTAAACCAAGACTACTGTTTATTTCATCCTTCATGCCATGCCCGTCTGGTGGCGGGTCACCGATGCGCGCCTTTAATACCCTGCTGGCCCTGTCTTCATGCTTTGCTATCGATCTCCTGGTTTTCTCCATGGGTTTGCGTAAGATTCTTCCCCCTCAGCCTGAAGTAAATAGAATTTGTTCCAGTATTGTCATAAATGTTTCAAATCCTGTATTAGATTATCGCTACTGGCTGCAAAGGATCTGGCAAAAAGCCAGTGATAGAACTTTTGGTTCTTATCGAAGACAGGCAATGCCTATCTGCCCAGGGCTGACAACCCATCGTCAGAAAAAATTGCAGGAAGATTTTGGCGGTAAACATTACCATACTGTGCATGCTTTCCGGATTGCAGTGTATCCTGTATTTGAAGCAATTTGTAATGTCCTTTCCTATGACCGGTTGCAACTTGACCTGGATGATATCGAGTCTGATAAATTTTCTCAGATTATGGAAATGCAAAAGGCAAACGGCGATATTGCACAGGCTGAGATGACAGGACGGCTTGCTGCTGCATATCAGAAACTGGAGGAAAGTGTTTTGCCGACCGTGGAGCAAATCTTTGTCTGCTCTTCTCAGGACAGAACAAAGCTTAAAACGCTGCATCACTGCCGCAAGGTGACAGTGTTGCCCAACGTATATCCTGTTCCGGAAAAAACAAAGCGCATAACCGGAACAGAAAAATACCGTCTGCTTTTTGTCGGACGCCTGGGCTACGAACCAAATGCGGATGCAATTCTTTATTTCTGCGATCAGATTCTTCCCCTGTTGCGCCGAAAAGCTCCATCCCGGTTCGAACTAAGGATAATAGGTGATGGGTCTCTGCTTCCCAGACAAACCAGAAAAAAATTAGCGCAACTGCCTGAAATAGTAATGCTTGGCAAAGTTGATGACGTGGGGCCATATTATCAACAGGCGGATGCAGCTGTTGTTCCTTTGCGCGCAGGAGGTGGCACCAGGCTGAAGATACTGGAAGCTTTTGCCTGGCAGATCCCTGTAGTATCAACTGCCAAGGGGATTGAAGGCCTGGAGGTTATACATGGACAGCATGCCCTGATAGCCGATACACCTCTTGATTTCGCTCACCAATGTGCCAAGCTCATGGCTGACCCGTCATTGTGGAACAACCTCGTGGATAATGCCAGATCTCTGGTTTCGGCAAAATATTCTCCGAAACGGCTGCCAGAAATTCTTTGCGCAGAAGAATCCCTGTAAGATGTAACTCTCTTGATCATCATCTAATTTTGGCAGGACCCAAACTCAAGGGTAGGGCTTTTTAGTAAGCCTGCATCATATTCCTGAAAATTCTTGCTGCAAGTACGCGTTAGACAATTTGTTGCAATTGCCTCCAAAAAAGCAAAACAAGGAATTACGAAGTGCAATATACGGTGTTGCACGTATAGCGATTAATTCTCTTCTGTAGCAAATTGAATAAATCATAAAAAATTACAGATGGAGAAAAGCAAAGGATAATGTGGCAATATTTTTTGTTTGCCCTGAAAATTCAGGATATAAAATGGTTTTTGACTATGTAATACTTGGTCTGGTACTGGGTGCTATTGTTGTCAGCCTGATATATACCGTGATAACCGGTATCTCCCCTGTTTCCAGTACGTTTAAATCGAGAAGAAAAATTATCAGTACAGTTTCACCCGATCAGAAAGGTTATATTTATGAACTGGGAGCCGGCTGGGGTGCAGTGGCTTTTCCTTTGGCCCGCCGGTGCCCGGAAGCGACTGTGGTTGCTTATGAGCTTTCACCTATGCCCTGGTTGTTTTTAAAAATGCGCGCCTTTCTTTTCGGACCGCAGAATTTAAAAATCCTGCGGAGAAATTTTCTCAAGGACAATCTTTCAAAAGCTTCCCTGGTCGTCTGTTATCTCTATCCCGGCGCCATGGCAAAACTTTCATCAAAGCTTGTCATGGAATTACAACCCGGTGCTAAAGTGATCAGCAATACCTTTGAAATACCTGTCTGGACACCGACCCTTATCCAGAATCTTGAAGATGTCATGTGCCCACAGATTTTCCATTATGAGATGAACAGCACCATTACCAGTATCCACCAGTTTATTGAAATCCTGTACTCAATCATTGTCTGAATTTATTTACACATGCAAAACAAGGGATTGCGAGCTCAGTTTTCAGGGGTTTCCCCTATGGCTTTATCTATAGCAATGATTATGGTTGTAGATACTTAAATAGTTAATAGGTTTGTTCAGTTGATAATTACAGGCCACTTGAGGCCAATTGTCTTAAATTCAGATCAAAAAGGAGTATGAAGTGAAAAAGGGCAACACGGTTCAATTTATAAAGGGTTTATTCTATTCGATTCTGGCGTTGCTGCTCGTCAGCAATATAATCAACTGTGGCGGTGGATCCTCATCCGGTCCTGTGCAGATCCAGGCACCTAAAACTTTAATCCAGAATTTTATTGCCAAGCATGAGATCATGGTTGATAAATCGCTGGTAGATTTTTATGTTGCCGAGGAGCAGCCGATTGTTGCAGCAGCTGTAGAAAAAACAATTGAAGAAAAAAAGGCGTCGGGCGAGCTGGAAAAACTGCAGCAGGCTACGTTTGATTTTTCCAATTTACAGATAGCGGTAATCGGGGAAAGAGAAGCATATGTTAATGACACGCCCACCAAGGTTATAAAGGTTTCCGTATCCGGCAGTTATAGTATGACCCAGGAAAATAATACGTCAACCATCCCAGCCAATGAAACCATTATACTGGAAATGGTTAACAATAACTGGAAAGTTACGGAAAAAGTCAATCCCTGGCGCGAAATTGATTATAAAACCAAGGGGTAGGATTTTTTCACCGACGTTTTGTTGTCATAAAGTAACAACAGAGATATGTGCTAAAAAGAGGGCTCCAATTGGGCCCTCTTTTTTTGTGCACCTAACTGAACTTAATTGATCTGCTTGGAAAAATGTCCAGCCCATTATTATTTATCCGCCTGGCAGTATAAAGGTTAATTCCGGCTGGTGCCTTCTCTCGACTCTACTGCAGGGTATAGATCTGCAGGGTAGAATTACCTCTCTCCTATTTCCTGTTTTACACCTTGTTGCAGCTGGAAGTATCACAGGTTCTGGAACCCGCCTTCGCGCGAGCACGGTCGGGTTTGAGGGTTTTTGCGGAGGTGTGTTTCCCTGCCCGATAACTATTTATTCAGGATATATTTTGTTTTTTATGTCAATTACCGGCGTCGCATCAAGAATATCCAGGCCCCTGACCGAAAGTATATTGCCATTAATGTTTTCGACCAGCAGCTCTGAAACTGCGATAGGGTTAGGTCGAACCGGGCTGCGTGTTGAGAAAACGCCGCGCTTGGGCCTTGAGGTGTCACCCCGGGGATGGACGCGCAGAATTGTGCGGTCAGCCCTGTCCAGCCAGAAGAGTACAATAATAGTATCCCCAATGTGAATGCCTTCAAGGCCTTTGCAATATTCCGGGAAAATTTCAATGCTTCCCGTATGCTTTGATTCGTCATAGTTTTTTGGGGTCTGCGCTCTGTTTTTTAAATCACAATGCAGGATACCGATTGGCTGTATTATAATATCTGTCATAATTTCTTTGTCATGTCATTGTTCATGTATTACTACCGGACGCAAACTATACTTGATTTCAACAGCGCGGCAACAGTTAATAATTGAAGTCTGCCGGCCAGTTGGGGGAAGTACAAGATGCATAGCCTCGAGTATCGGTTGCATATGATGCAGGTATGAGTGTAAATTACGGTATGTTACCAAAAATCAGGACAAGAGATTATTACCGCCGATTGCCATTGGAGCTGGACCGTGACCAATGAAATGATGGAAAGAATCAGGAGACAATTCCCCAACCTGCCGGACAGGCTGCTTGGCCTTGGGGAGATGGCTGAAAACCTATGGTGGAGCTGGCATCCTGCAGCCCGTATGGTATTCAAGTCTCTGAACCGGCAGGCGTGGAAGGAATCCCTGCATAACCCCGACAAAACGCTGAAGGAGCTTCCTGCGGAAACGCTTGCTGAAGCCGCAGAGGACCCTGAGTTTCTCCGGCATTATGACCTGGTGCTTTCCCAGTTTCACAAGTATCTGGAAAAAGGGGTGTGCTCGATGCTGAGCCCGGTGTGCGAACGTGACACCCCTGGTATTGCCTATTTCTCTGCTGAATACGGTCTGCACCATTCCCTGCCTTTTTATGCCGGCGGCCTCGGCTTTCTGGCCGGTGATTTTATTAAAGAGTGCAGCGACTTGCAAGTGCCGCTTGTGGCTGTCGGGTTCATGTATCCGGAGGGGTATGTCCTGCAGCGCATACGCGAAGACGGCTGGCAGGAAAATCTGGACCAGCCCCTTGACCGCGAGGCAGCTTCAATCAACAGAGTAGCGGATAAGAATGGCGAGCAGGTTGTTGTGAGAGTCCCGTTTATTGAGCCGCCGATTTTTGTCAGTGTCTGGAAAGTAGATGTTGGCAGGGTTCCCCTCTACCTGCTTGATACTGATATCGAAATAAACGATCCCTGGAACAGGTCCATATCGGCACGACTCTATTCCGGCGATATTGAACAGAGGCTGCGGCAGGAGATAGTATTAGGCATAGGTGGCATGGAGGTGCTGGAGCATCTGGGGATTAAACATTCCATCCTCCATTTGAATGAAGGTCATGCAGCATTTGCCCTGCTTGAAAGGATCAGGGACAGGGTGCTGTCCGGCCTCAGTTTTGAGACAGCGCGGAAAGCTGTGAGTGACACGACTATTTTTACGACGCATACTCCTGTTAAGGCCGGGCATGATGTTTTCCCCTTTGAACTGATGGGGAAATATTTTCATGATTATTGTGCAGCACTCGGTTTGCACCATGACGCATTTCTCGATTTGGGCGTCCATCCGGATGAACCCAGAAGCGGTTTTAATATGACTGCCTTTGCCCTGCGCATGGCAGGTCATCTCAACGGTGTGAGCAAAAAACATGGCGAGGTGACACGCGGAATGTGGAAGAATCTCTGGCAGGGTGTTGATGAGAATAAGATACCCATAGATCATGTTACCAACGGTGTGCATGTACCAACCTGGATTGAACCCAAGTTTGAGCTCCTTTTCAATAAATATCTCGGACCGGACTGGCTTGATGAACATAATAATCCCTATGTCTGGGAGTTGCTTGATGAGATACCGGACAAGGAACTCTGGGATACCCATATGTGGTTGAAGATCAAACTGATTGATGCAATCCGTGAACGTGCGAGGCGTCGCTGGATAGAGGATCGTCTTAATCCTTCCCTGATGGTATCTGGTGGTACCCTGTTGGACCCCACGGTTCTAACCATAGGTTTTGCCCGGCGTTTTACAACCTATAAGCGCGCTGATCTTATTTTACAGGATATGGAAAGGCTAAAGAAGCTCCTCACCGACCGCTGGCAGCCTGTTCAGATAATTTTTGCCGGCAAGGCCCATCCTGCCGATGATCCGGGCAAGAGAATTTTACAGCGCATTGTCAATACTGCCCGCGATCCGGAATACGGAGGAAGGATAGCCTTTGTCGAGGATTATGGTGAGCAGTTCGCCCAATACCTGGTGCACGGTGTGGATGTCTGGCTGAGCAATCCATTGCCGCCCATGGAGGCATGTGGAACCAGCGGTATGAAAGCCGGTTTGAACGGAGTGCCCAATTTAAGCATCCTGGACGGTTGGTGGCATGAAGGCTATAATGGTAATAATGGCTGGGCGTTTGGTGAAGAAAACACTGAGGCAGATCGTAACAGAACCGATGCCGATGCCATCTACCAACTGCTCGAGGAGAAAATCATCCCACTTTTTTATGAATCACGAAACCATGATATATCCCCGGGATGGGTCAAGATTATGAAAGAGTCTATCAAGGTCTGCGGTTCGCGGTTTTCTGCCCGCAGAATGGTCAGTGATTACATCCAGAAGTTTTATTTCAAAGCTATGCAGAAGAGAGAGATTTAAATTGTAATCCGTGACTTCACACACAATTCTCAGGAAAAAAATATGGAAGAAAAACAGACAGGAGAATACGGCTGGGGCCAGGATATGGGCATATCGCTGCACGATAAGATCAAGCTTGACCTGAAAAATGCCATACTGCAGAAACAAAATGACGTAAGAAACACTATCCGTGTCATTATGGGCGAATACCCGAAATTGACTGTACCCATTACCCTGGAGAGCGGCAAGAAGACTTTTCGGGTCAAAAAACCTGAAGAGATAACAGATGATGATCTGCTTGGGGTCATACGCGGTTTGGTAAAATCTGAAAAAACTGTTTTGGAATTGCAGAAGAAAGAGACTTCCCCGTATTTGCAGGTACTTGAAGCCTACCTGCCAAAAATGGCGGGCCGGGATGAGATTATGGCATGGATCAATGAAAATATTGATCTTTCAGAATACAAGAGTCCCATGCAGGCCATGGCCCCGATTATGAAACATTTCGGCAAACTTGCCGACGGCAATATGGTAAAAGACATACTGCAGAAGTTGTCTCAGGGGTGAGATCACGTTACTTTTAGTTGGTTGGTGTTAAGTGTCATGCAAAAAACATTGATTCTACTCGGTATCGTATTTTTAGCTGTCGGCCTTCTCTGGCCATGGCTTGGGAAATTGCCCATAGGACGTCTGCCGGGTGACATTGTCATAGACAGGCCCAATCTGAAAGTATACATCCCCATCACAACAATGATACTGGTCAGTATCATTATTTCCATCCTGTCCCGCTTTTTCAGAAAGTAAGTGGCGAGGGTTTGAGGCAGATAAAGAAAATTTGATATTGTATTTTTTTTGCCTTTATGTTCAGTCATGGTTTCACTTTAAAGTGGACTGATTTAAAATATCAGATATGCTACAATAATTTGTTTCGAGCATATTTCTCATAAAAGGAGATTGTAATGGGTAAGATAGGCAGGAATGAGCCATGCCCCTGCGGGAGCGGTAGAAAGTTCAAACGTTGTTGCCTGGGGAAACAGCAGGCGGTAAGCAGTAACCTCACCGAGGTGCAGAAAAGTCAGATTTCTCTGCAGAATGCCATTAGCACTATACAACAGGCAGCTTCCCAGGGAGTCCAGAAGGTCCATGAGTTAGGCGTGTTCGTCCTTTTTTCAACAACGGGGGGAGATGCATGGCTTCTTGAAGTGACCGAGTCAGATGCCCTGCAGGTGGCAGCTGATAAGGAAATTCTGACCGTGGATTTTGAAGAGAATCCTGAAACCATAGAGATCAATTGGTCCCATACATTTGAAATAAAAGACCGGCAGTTTGTCCTGACTGCCTATAAAGACAAAAAAGTCCGGGAAATTGATAACTATCCAACCCATCCGATTAGCGCGGCAATCAAGCGTATCAAGAAAAAATATTCTCCTGAACTGCTCGAAAGCGTTCATGTTGACCAGGAGCAGTTGTCCAAAGAGACTTAGCTGCGAAGCGCTTTTAATTTGAAGACGTATCTGCGATTCATACCCATGGCTGCCATCATGGGTATGATTTTTTATTTGTCCCACCAGCCTGGAGATATTGTTCAAATACCCCGGTTTCCCGGCCTCGACAAGTTGCTGCATGGTATTGCCTATGGCAGCTTGGCCGGAGCTTTTCTTTATGGCCTGCGCCCCTTTATTCATGAATCCAACCGGGTTTTTACAGCCATCGTCGTAGTGTTGCTTAGTATCCTCTTCGGCATCAGTGATGAATTTCATCAGGCCTATGTTCCTGGCCGGTTTGTGAGCGCATGGGATGTGGCTGCCGATGCCTGCGGGGCCCTGCTTGTTGTATGCCTGTGGTACAGGTACACAGTATTAAAGGATGGTAAGAATTAATCTTGACAAGTTGTTAAAAAAATTCTTTCCTGATGTATCATTTTTTGCTGATCATTTCTGGCCTTGTATATTTATATTTAAGCAGCTGCTGAGGAAGCACCTGGCACTGCGTTGTATAAAACACTCTATGACTAGGAGATCTCTCAGCATATCAGCTTAATTTTATGACCACAAAAGCCTCATATAGCGAATTGCAACAAAAGATTAAAGAGCTTGAACAGGAGCTTGCCGGACATCGCAGCATCGAAAAGCTTTTGTGGGAGAAACAGGATCAGCTCTTTAAAGTACTGGACAGCCTGGAGGCTGTTATTTACGTCTCTGATATGCAATCTTATGAAGTCCTGTTTGCCAACCGCTATGCGGAAAAACTCTTTGGCCATATTACCGGCAAAACTTGCTGGAAGGTACTGCAATCCGGCATGACCGGTCCCTGTCCATTCTGTAACAATAATAAACTTGTGACCCCTGAAGGTAAACCCAAGGATATGATCCGGTGGGAAATACAGAATACCAGAAATAATCGATGGTACTCAATCCGTGATCGAGCGATAGAATGGTTTGACGGCAGGGTTGTCCATTTGCAGATAGCTGTAGATATAAGCTACCGGAAAGAGGCAGAAGAAGCTCTGCAGGCAAGTGAAGAGAAATTTCGGACCGTAGCAGACTTTACCTATGACTGGGAATACTGGATCAATGAAGAGGGCAGCTTCAATTATATCTCACCCTCCTGCGAGAGAATAACAGGCTACAGTGTCCAAGAATTTGAAGAAAATCCTGCCTTGCTGCTTGACATCATCCATCCTGATGACAGGCAGCAGTTTAACAGACATTTAGATGAAGAACTGAACAGTTCCGAGGTTTGCCATCTGAATTTTCGCGTTAAAACAAAAACAGGCGAGGAACGTTGGGTTTCCCATTACTGCCAGCAGGTCCATGGTGATAATCAAAAATTTCTTGGAAGGCGCGCCAGCAACCGTGATATCACAGTGCAGAAAAAGGCTGAAGCAAATATTAAGCTCAATGAAATGCGCATGGCTGCACTGCTTACACTCTATGAAATGCAGGAACTGCCCATCAAGGAAGTATGCGAATTTGTCCTTGAAGCATCGTTGCCGCTTACAGGGAGCGATATAGGATTCATGGGATTTCTCAATGATGATGAATCTCAGATGACAATTCATTCCTGGTCAAAAAGTGTCATGTCTCAGTGCGAGGTGCATGAAAAGCCTATAACGTTTAATATCGCCGAGGCAGGTGTCTGGGGAGAGGCGGTCAGAAAACGATGTCCTGTTATCATCAACAACTATGCGGCCTCACCCCAAAAGAGGGGCGTTCCTGAAGGCCATGTAACTATTGTGCGATTTATGGCCGTGCCTCTCTTTGATAAGAAGAAGATTGTTGCAGTTGCAGCCGTTGGCAATAAAACGGTAGATTATGAGAAACAGGATGTAAAGCAGCTGCAGCTGTTGATCAAGGGAATGTGGCAGATAATTAAAAGGAGACAGGCCGAAAAGGATTTTGTAGATCAGGCCGATATGATCCAGCATTTTACCAATTCCGTGGCCCATGACCTCAGGAATCCGGCTGTTGCAATCCATGGCCTGGCCAAAATTCTAATGAGTAAATATGAAAGTCTGTCGCGGGAAAAGCTGGAAAACTATATTGCACAGATAGCCAAGAGCGCCGAACAGATTGTTACACTGTCTGAAGATATCAATGCGTATATTTCAACGCGGGAGACGCCTCTTAATGTCATAACCGTGGACGTGAAAGAAATCTGGCAGACGATCAGGGAGGAATTTGCCCCCCAACTCAGGAAAAACCGAATAAAATTTAGAGAGGCGAAACGAGCTGTACCGAAGATAAGGGCAGATAAAAATGGTTTGCTCCGGGTCTACAGGAATCTGGTGGATAATGCCCTGAAGTATGGAGGCAGCAGCTTGACTGAAATCGTTGTAGACTATGAATCAACATCGACCCACCATATTTTGAGCCTGCAAAACAACGGAGACATAATCCAACCGGAGGAGATTGTTTCGATTTTTGAGATATTCAAGCGTACGTCAGGCGAATCAGCACCAGCAGGAACCGGTTTGGGTCTTGCAATTGTGAAGGAGATTGCCGAGCATCACATGGGAGATTCCTGGGCTGAATCAAGTCCTGAGGGAAAAACCACATTTTATATTTCAATTGCCCAAAATCTCTGAAGCAAATTTGCATCCGGCCAGGTCATTTTTGCTCCTGTCCATTCTCGCTTTCAGGAGAATGATTTTTTGTTTTTTCATCGCTGCCTGATTCATCTGCTGCTTCTGTTGCAGCAGGTTGATCTTCCGCAACAGAGGCCGTCTGTTCCGCTTCGCCTGCAACCCCTGGGCCAGAAGCTTCTGCAGTTGCATCTGCAGTTTCCTCATCCTTTTTGAAAAGATTATCAGGTTCAGGCAAACCGAACTTGTCAATATAAAGGCTTGCAAGACAACCTGCCTGAAATGGAGGCAGGAGAATTTTCAGTACAATAAGAAAAGGGATCATTGCACTTAAAAAGTTGAGAAGCATCATGGGAATGACCGATATCAGCAACAGGAAAACAAAGTGCATAAGAAAGCCTGTTTCATTAACCTTGTTCATGCTGACCCGCATGGCCTCGCTGAAAGATATCTTCCTGTCAACCATCAGTGGGAGAACATAAAGCCACCACGTCGCAAAGAGCAGCCCAGGGATGACCAGAAGCATAAAACCGATGAAGATTAGAAGCAAGACGAGAAAGAAGGGAAACAGGTTGCGGAATTGCTGCAGGCCCAAAAAGATATCATTAAAAGTCGGTTTTTTGTTATCCCGCAGAAAATAGATGATCAAGAGAAAATATCCACCCAAAAAAGGGCCGGCCAGAATCCCCATTGAAAGCAGGGTCAACAGCTGGACAACCAAGCCGCCAAGGATAAGGATAAGCGGTTCTTCTTTGATGATACGGTAAGTATCCCCAAGGTAAGCCTGGAAATTCATTGTAGGATTTGTCACCATATTTTTAGCTTAATCCTTTTTTCTGGAGGATATCACAGAAAACAAATGCAATTTAGCCCTTAGTTGCGCCCTTAGAGAGATTGCTTTATCCCTTGAGAAGTAATATATGCAATTAACCACAGTAAAATTGTGTACATTTCTATTCTGAAATGTACATGATCTTGCATGCTAGCCTTGGAGAAGCCGGGCCATATCCTTGGCAAAGTAAGTGAGTATTATCTCTGCCCCGGCCCGTCTGATACTCAGCAGGGTCTCGGCCATGACACGTGCCTCATCAATCCAGCCTTTGGCACCTGCTGCTTTGATCATGGCATATTCGCCGCTGACATGATAGGCGGCAATAGGCAGGTCGAACTCATCCCTCAGCTTGGAGATTATGTCAAGATAGGCGACAGCAGGTTTAACCATGAGGATGTCAGCTCCTTCTTCGACGTCGAGTGTTGCCTCCCGAAGAGCTTCCAGTGAGTTGGCCGGATCCATCTGGTATCCGCGTCGGTCACCTTCCTGAGGAGCACAGTCGGCAGCATCTCGAAAGGGGCCATAAAATGAAGAGGCATATTTGACAGCATAGGACATGATTGGAATAGTATCAAAATTCTCCTCGTCAAGGGCTGCCCTGATCTCGCCGACCCTGCCGTCCATCATGTCCGACGGGGCCACCATATCTGCTCCTGCAGCGGCATGGGATACAGCTGTCTTGGCCAGGATTTCCAGGGTGGCATCGTTGTCAACCTGATTGTCAAGAATAATGCCGCAATGGCCATGGGAGGTATACTCACAGAGGCAGACATCAGTAAAGACGAGGAGTTCAGGTACACTGTTTTTTAATTCGCGGATAGCGCGTTGGATAATTCCATCCTTAAGGTGGGCTCCGGATCCCATGGGATCTTTTTTTTCCGGCAGGCCGAATAGAATGACAGAGTTGACACCAAGTTTGAGGCACTCCCTGCCTTCTTTGGCAAGATTATCCACAGAAAGCCTGAATACACCGGGCATGGAAGAAATCTCCTCCCGCTTGTTTTTGCCGGGCATGACAAAAATCGGGTATATGAGTTGTGCCGGTGTAAGGTGCGTTTCCCGGATCAGGGAACGAAAGGCCTCATTTTTTCTCAGTCTCCTGGGGCGGTAGTCAGGGAATAACATTTTTTTCTCCTCAAGAATATATCTTAAATAAAAAACAGCTCAGTGTCTTAATAAAATCAGGTTTTAAAAAAGTCCCGGACCAGGTCGCTTATATATTGATCTGGACGATCAATGCCGGCGCCCGGGATCACAACATGGTCAACCCCTTTTTTCTGTTCCAAGAGTCCCAGGCCGTATTCAAAAGTTGTGCCCAGGTTTTCACAAAGCGATTTGATAATTTCCCGGTTCAGGGGCTGGCGTGCCAGAATTCTGTCGATCGCTTCCTCGCTGAAAGTAACATGAATTCCGCATTTTGCTGCAATGTTTTTTTCGCACTGCTTTATATGTTTGACATAATCAATAAATATCTCGCAGACGTCACGTATGTCCAGAACATCCTCCTGGCACTGTTTTGCCATGATATGCAAGCGATCGGCGGTCGGTACGACACCATGCTCCTCAAGGAAACTTCCTCTTTTCTGCGCTATCAATTCCTTGATGCGGACATGCTCTTCCTGGTAAAGACGATGGTACTGATCCTCATGGGAGGCCAGGTGATCTTTATCGGATAGCATGCGTGCCAGTTCCTGCTGAGGATTGCTGACCAGTTCCTTGGTGACAGCAAGAAATTTGATATCGGTTGAGGGGAGTTTTTTTTCAAAGGGCAGCAGAATTTTTTCCATGCAGCTGACAAGGCCGCGGGCTCCTGTTTGTTCCTGAACCGCTTTTCCTGCGATCTCCATGAGAGCATTATCACTGAACTGGATTCTGATACCATAGGCAAGAAAATCAAGTTTTTTGCCGACAACCACGGAGCTGTTCGGGTTCAGGAGAATGTTATACAAATCGTTCACAGTCAGATCATTAAGACAGGCTATAACCGGGAGCCTTCCAATGAATTCACTTTCAAAACCATATACGATGAGATCTTCAGCCTTGACATGTTTCAGGTAGTGGCCTGACTTCTTTTTTGAGGTTATATCCCCTTCAAAACCGATGGTCTGTTTCTGAATGCGTTTTTTGATGATGTCCTCGAGCTCGGTAAAGGCGCCGCTCATAATAAAAAGTATATCTTTTGTGTTTATCATCCGGCGCTGGCGCTTTCCCGTGGCCCGGTAATGCTCTATTGCCTCGATCTGGGAAATCGGATCATGGGGCACCTTGAGATCTACCTCAGTTTCCTCCATGGGTTTGAGAAGAGCGCGCTGTACACCGGAACGGGAAACATCAGCACCGATCAGATTGCGCGCAGATGCGATCTTGTCGATCTCGTCAATATAGATAATGCCGTACTGGGCGCTTTCAATATCATCTCCGCTTTCGCGCACCAAATCGCGCACCAGGTCTTCAACATCGCCTCCCACGTAACCGGTTTCGCTGAATTTTGTCGCATCCCCCTTGATAAATGGAACGCCAAGCCTTTTGGCAATCAGTTTGATGAGGAAGGTTTTGCCCACACCCGTCGGACCGATAAGGAGAACATTGTTTTTGATTTGTCCAACGGTTCTTTTTGCCTGCAAAGGATTGTCAATAGCCGTCCTGATCCGGTTGAAATGTGTACAGATCTTGGTGGAAAGTATGGCCTTGGCCTCATCCTGACGGATAACATATTCATCCAGATAGGCGCACAGCTCTTCAGGTTTTATATTAAATTCCAGGTACGGGCTTTTCTTTTCTCCGGTACTGTCAGTAGGTATGGTGTTGTCTATTTCCAGATCTGGCTGGGCCTGGAATCCAATTATTTTTACCCGGTCACCATACTTTTTTGACAGGTAATCACTGATGTCTTTTTCTATATCCTGGTGGGAGGGTAAATTTTTTGTATTATCATCACTCATTGTTGCTTTTTTCCTGTTGGCAAATAACGATTACCACGACTTGGATAATGTAAGTGTAATAAGCCTGCATCCGTGAATCCCCGCTTCAAGTCATTCACAGTCTCGCATTCAGGATTATACCATAAGCACCATGAGACAAAACTCAAACGATTTTTAACTACAGGCTGAGATTGCAGACGCCGTTAGAGTACGGCATGCGAGATAAAGGAATTATTCAGTCCGATTCAGAAAGTTCTATCTGCAGGGCTTTTAGTTTCTTATGCAGATGGCTCCGCTCCATCCCAAGCATTTCAGCAGTTTGGGAAATGTTGCCGTTGTTTGCTTGAAGCTTCTCTATGAGATACTCACGCTCAAACTCCCGTTTGGCCTCCTTGAAATTCTGAGTCCGGTAGGGAGTCAAAGCTGAGCTGGCCGGCAGAATCTCCGGTCCAGAGGAGGGCTGTTGCAGATATTGTTCAATGGTTTTTGAGTCGATTTCTTCATCAGGACACATAATAACAAGCCGTTCAACAAAATTACGCAGTTCACGAACATTGCCAGGCCAGCTGTGTTGCGTCATTAAAGATAATGCTCCATCTGTAAAAGACTTTCTATCCAGGCCCTTGTGGATCAATTCTTCAACAAAATCAGTCACAAGCAGGGGGATGTCTTCGACCCGCTCCCGGAGCAGGGGCATGTTTATGGGAACAACATTAAGGCGCCAGAAAAGATCAGCTCTGAAATTGCCTGCTGCAATTTCCTCTTCGAGGTTTTTATTCGTTGCCGCAAGGACTCGGACATCAACCAGAATGGTCTGGTTCCCCCCTACACGCTCAAAGCTCTGTTCCTGGAGGATGCGCAGGATTTTTGCCTGGGTTTTCATGCTCATATCGCCGATTTCGTCAAGAAAAAGCATGCCGCCGTCAGCCTGATCGAATTTACCCCTTTTGCTGGTCTGGGCTCCTGTAAAAGAACCCTTTTCATGACCAAAGAGTTCGCTCTCAATCAATTCTTCAGGAATGGCTGCGCAGTTTACTTCGACCATGGGCTTGGTGTTTCGGTTCGAAAGGCGATGAATAGTTTGGGCGACGAGTTCTTTGCCCGTACCGTGTTCACCCCTGATCAGAACCCAGGCATCTGTCGGAGCTACCCGTTCAATCTGCTGCTTGAGATTAATAATGGCCTGTGAATTCCCGGTAAGGCTGAGTTTGCGGTTCGTTTTCTGGCGCAGGATAAGGTTTTCAGTTTCCAGACTTGAAAAGCGCAGGCCGTTCTTTATGGCAAGGAGTATTTTGTCATAGGACAGGGGCTTTTCAATAAAATCAAAAGCACCTATTTTTGTTGCTTGCACCGCAGTTTCAATAGTGCCGTGCCCGGATATCATTATAACCTGGAGCTCAGGATATTCTGTTTTAATCTGTTGTAAAGCCTCAATGCCGTCCATGCCCGGCATCCAGATGTCGAGCAGGACAAGATCAACCACCTCTGACTTGATGCGTTTCAGCCCCTCTTCGGCTGAATCAACACAGACAGGGATGAAGCCTTCATCAGACAGGATACCTGCCAGGGATTGCAGGATGCTTTTTTCATCATCAATAACTAGAATTTTTTTGGGCATGACTTTTTATCTAGCTAAGTATACTGTCTGAATTGCATGTAAAAAGTATACAGCATTCAGCCGGCTTGTTATTTTGAGTTTTTAATTTTAAGCTCTGAGTTTTCCGACCTTCAATCTTTAATTTGACAAAGTAAATATCTTCAATCTTTACTTTGTCAAATTCCGGGATGACCCAGCGTTCGAAACGTATATATCAAAATTTTAAAACCACAGGTTGAAATTTCATTCACCCCGAGTCTATCCCGAAAAGTGGCTGGTGACAACTTGAATTAAGTGCTCAAGGGCAGTTCCACCGTGAAAATTGCCCCGTTGGGTTTGTTATCTGTTACCCGTATCTGGCCGCCGTGGTCTGCAACAACAGTATTTGCAATAGCCAAACCTAAGCCGGAGCCGGACTTCTTTGTTGAGTAGTATGGTTCGAACAGTCTGAGCTTGTCTTCATCTGCCACTCCCGGACCGTTATCTTTAACGGCCATGCGGACAACCTGTTTTTCCTTGTCATGTGAAAGTACGATCTCAATAATTCCTTCTGCATGTAAAACAGCTATGGAGTTTTCCAGCAGGTTGATTAAAACCCTTTTCATCTGTTTGAGATCAAAATTAAACCGCGGGATATCACCTTCTACTATTTGGTGAAAAGTTATATACGCATGGCTTTCTTCATAAAATACCAGTATCTCTCTGACCATTGCGACCAGATCGTTTTTTGATTTTTGCACAATAGGCATCCTGGCAAAGCTTGAAAATTCACTCACCAGCCGCTTAAGTTCTTCTACCTGATTGATAATGGTCTGGGTGCAGAGGTCAAAAACCTCCTTATCGGATTCCAGAGTATAAAGATATTTCTTGCGCAGCCGTTGTGCTGAAAGCTGAATGGGGGTGAGAGGATTTTTGACCTCATGGGCAATGCGTCTGGCAACCTCACGCCAGGCTGCGACCCTCTGGGCTTTTTCCAGTTGGGTAAGGTTGTCGAAAACAAGAACCGTTCCCAGAGGATTTTCTGCTTCATCATAGAGTTTGGTGATGTTGACGAGCAGAGAGACGGTTTCTCTGCCCAGGGATAAACGCAGGGGCCTCTGTATTGTCTGTTTGCCGGACTCCTCCAGTTCCTGCAGGAATTTTTCGACAATAACCCTGTGGTTTGGCATAAGTGTGGTACGAAAATCCTGGTGCAGGTAATCATCTTTATCTATATGCAATAAGTCTTCAGCAAATTTATTAATGCTGGTGACATTACCCTGTGCGTCAAAAGAAATAACCCCGGCGGGAACGTTCTGGAGAATAGTTTCAATATAATGCCGCCTTTCATCCAGTTCAATATTGCTATGCTGCAGGGCGAGGTTGACTGATTCCAGCTGTTTCTTGCTGGCCTGAAGATCACTGGTCATCTGGTTGAAAGAATCAACGAGCAGACCCATTTCATCGTCGGATTCTTTTTCCAGTTTAAAATCGAGCTCGCCTTCAGCAACCCGTCGTGTAGCTGTTGCCAGCTTGCCGATGGGGCCGGTGAGGCCTTGGGCGATATAAAATCCAAACCAGACAGCACTGAAGATTATAAGCAGGGTGACAATGAGAAGCATGACCAGCAGACTTGTTTTCAGAGGGTTCTTGAGCAGCATAAGCTGTCGGTAACCTTCGATGCCTCTGGAGATTACTGTCATGCGCTGCAGTTCATCCTGCGGAATGTAAACGGTGGTGACCAAAAGATATGGTATGGAGTCTTGTTTTTTATTGCGGGATACTTGGGTTACACTCCGGACAATTTCGCCTGTGGCTATAGGTTGTATCGATGTCTGATTTTTTTTGCCGGCCTGGGTTAAACGAAATAGTTCTGTCGGGATTTCCGGCAAATTCTGTTGGCGGATATTGTCACTCATTACATCGGCAATTACCTGTCGCTGTTCTGAAATAAGGGTAAGGCCGTCGAGATTGCGTGCAGCAAGAAGACCTGCCAGAAACACCTCGATGGATTGCGGGTCACGCTCGAGGAGTCGGGCCGTCTCGAGCTGATCGGCAATGGCATGACCGGTTTCAATGGTGCGATCACGATTTTCCTGGTAAATGTTTTGCGCCACCTTTAAAGATTCATCCAGTGATGCTTCAACATTTGAGTTAAACCAGTAGTCCATACTGGTGGAAACAAACTGCAAGGCTATAAAGAAAAGGAGGATTGTGGGTATCAGAGACAGAGAAATAAAGGATATGACCAGCCGTGTCCGCAGTGATTTACCCATGGAAATCTGTCGCTGTTCAAAAACAAGACGTACCAGGTTTCTGAACACCAAAAAGACCATAAGCAGCAGCAGGATAATGTTAATGTTTATGAGGGAAAAAACCAGAACATTACCACTGACAGGGAAAGTAACCTCGCCGATCTGAAAGACAACTGTTTCAAGGTAGGTGAGAACCGGGATGAGAATCAGGCAGATGATAATTGCATATCGTGTCCGCCTTTTTCTTATTTCGTGTGGTTCCAAGGTCATAAGACAAGCCGCAGAGTTAGTTTATGCCACTTTGTTTCAAAATCCCAAGGCGAAGAGTAAGGAATGAGGTAATGGAAGTAAAGCGGCATTGTTTTGCGTGCCAGCTTTACTTTTGCCCTTAAAGTATAAGGTGTTTCAGATTCAAGCTCATCAAGGCGCAGGACTTCGAGTCCATTGATTTCAGACATAAGCATCTTGGCTTCCTCTAGTGAGGAGGTAACCCTGGTATCCCCTTTTTCAATTCGATGAATCCGGTATTGCTTTTTGAGGCTGTCATACTCCATGATATGATCAAATTCATGTTCACGGATTTTCCTGTCCGGCCATTTGGACCGTTCTGCAAAGAGGTCAATTGTGAAGACAAATGTTATAGGTATGCCGTTGTGAATGGCTGCTTTCATATCTTCGGTGAGCCAATCTGTAACAGTCAGATAGAGCAGCAGACTGTCTTCTGAGTTTGCTACTGTAAAATCAGTGATTGCGGCTTCCTGGCCACAGGAATTGCGCACCTGGAGAAGACTTATCAGTGTGAAGAAAAAAAACCACAGCAGGATATGACTTAGCCGGTAGTGTAAAGAGTTAAATCTGATCCTCATGGTGATTTAATAAACTGTTTATTTTCAAAAGAACAAATTGCTCATGTACGTTTGTTAGCACTTATTATTGCCGGTGTTTTTCAGCATGGTGCGAGGTGTCCAATGTAACTGAATTTTAATTTCATGTCTACGCGATAAAGATTTCAGTTGCTCATTCATGAGCGCGAGGAAGAAACTGCTATTGTACTATTATTTCAACAGGGATAGTTCGGATTGCAGTTCCGGGAAAAATGACACTATGAAAAATCTGATTTGTTGACATCTGGATGTTGATCGTTTATCGTAAATGAACGATAAGAATTTTGCTTTGGGCAGAAGAAGTAGACTATTGCTGGCCTATTGAAGCGGTGAAGATACTCCCCTTGGATAGCATTATTCGATTTGCCTTAAAGGCTATCCAGCAATCTGGAGTTTGTGCTTGTCTTGGGTAGGGGGTTCAACAAGCCGGTAAAAAATGCGTCCTGGGAAAAAAACATGAATCATTTTAGCGTGGCAGGCAAGTGAAATCAAAAAACAAGTTTTTAACAGGAATTGACCTTATGCATGATACAGAGGTTTTTGCTGCCATGTGTAAAGCTCTCGGGCATCCCGCCAGGGTAATGATAATTAATTATCTGAAAAAAATTGACCGCTGCCTTTGTGGGGATATTGTGGAATTACTGCCCCTGGCCCAGTCCACAGTCAGTCAGCATCTGAAATGCCTCAAGGATGCAGGACTGATAAAAGGAGAGGTCGAGGGGCCCAAGACCTGCTACTGCATAGATAAAACAATGCTGAACAAATTTACCATGATGGTTGATGCCCTCAACAAGCCGCCGCAGTCATAAATACGGAGAAAGTTTGAAATGCAAGAGTTTTTTGTCAGCAGGAAGGAAAGCGGCATAGGCAATACCGCATGCTGCAGCAGCAAGGATCAAGGCAAGGAGTGCTCCACGCCCTTACAGCCTCTGACCTTGCCCATGGCCGGAGTCACAGATGATACTGCCCCCTGCTGCGGCCCTAAGCCGGGACCGCCAAGCAGTCCATTTGAAAAACCGGGTTACAGGATGTGGCACTTTGTTTCTGATTTTGTCGAAACGTCCGTTGGGGCAATACCGAAAATTGAGACATCCTTGAAGATCCAAGATCTTGCAGGCTCGGTTCGGGCACGGCTTGGTATTTCACGAGATAGATACCGGGTAGCCCCCGGTCTTTACTCAGCAGGTAGACCTGGAGCTGATTCACCCGTTCTGGTCACAGCAAATTACAAGCTCAGCTTTGACAGCCTGCGCCAGGAACTGGCCTCAGTTGACGCCTGGATTCTGGTGCTTGATACGCGTGGCGTCAATGTCTGGTGCGCGGCCGGCAAAAAAACGTTTTCCACTGAAGAGGTGATCCGGCAGGTGAAGCGGGTAGGCTTAGACAGAGTGGTTTCCCACCGGGAGTTAATTCTGCCGCAGCTTGGAGCTCCCGGAGTTTCTTCCCGGGCTGTGAAGAAAGGATGCGGCTTCAAAGTGACCTGGGGTCCCATCCGGGCAAGAGATTTGCCGGAATTTTTAACTAACGGCCGCAAGGCCGAAACAAAGATGCGGCAGCTAACATTCACTATTGGTGAGAGAATGGTTCTCATACCTGTGGAACTCTCATTGATTCTAAAGCCGTCTTTGGTGATTCTGCTTGCTTTATTTTTGCTCTCAGGCATCAACCCGGATATTTTTTCTCTTTCAGCAGCTTGGTTCCGGGGCTTGAACGGCGCTGTCGCCTATCTGCTCGGCATATTAGCCGGAGCGGTGTTTGTCCCGATCCTGCTGCCATGGCTTCCCATGCGCAAGTTTTATATAAAGGGTTTACTTACAGGTCTGGTTGGCGGCATATTGGTAAATTTTTTCCTGGCTACTGATATCAGCCGCCTGGAATCATTGACACTGGTTCTTTTAACCACGGCGGTAAGTTCCTATGCCGCCATGAATTTTACCGGCGCGACTCCTTTTACTTCACCCTCAGGAGTTGAAAAGGAAATGCGGCAAGGCATCCCCATACAGATTATCGCAGTTACTACTGCAATAATTGCCTGGGTGGCAGCGCCATTTGTCAACTAACGCGGTTAATTTATAACCAGCAACCTCAGCCTGATAAATTCCCGGCTCAGGCAGGCTTGTTGAAGGAAAGTGCTCCGCAGCAGAAAAATCAGAAAATTGAGAGGAACGATTGATGCAGAATTTCAGATACCTCAATAATGTGACCACCCTGCAGCTTGATGTTGAAAAGTGCACCGGCTGCGGCATGTGTGAAATAGTCTGTCCCCATACAGTTTTTAACGTGGGGAACCCCAAAGCAGTTATTGTTGATCGGGATGCCTGCATGGAATGCGGGGCCTGTGCGGCAAACTGTCCGGCTGCGGCAATCAGCGTAACTCCCGGCGTCGGTTGTGCCGCCTACATCATCCAGACATGGATCAAGGGGAAGAACGCGGTAATAGAATGCTGTTGAGCGATACTTCCTATTTAACTCATTGACATCATAATACTTTTGATACATTATTAAGTATAGATCTTTTGCAGCGCTAATCCCTCTATCTCTGGAAAGGAGGAGACATGCCTCGACACAGTTTCCGCTGGTTCATTATCCTGCTCCTGGTCGTACTTGCCGGCGTATTTGTATGGTACAAGATGCGCCCCAAGGAGATAGAGGTGACACTGGCGCAGGTTACCCGCGGCACTGTAGAAAAGATTGTTGCCAATACAAGGGCGGGAACCCTGAAAGCCTGCCGCACGGCAAACCTTTCGCCTGCTATTGGCGGCCAGATAAGCGTTCTTACTGTAAACGAAGGTGACGTGGTTAAGGAAGGTCAGTTGTTGCTTGAGCTGTGGAATAACGACCTCAAGGCGCAGGCTGCCCTGGCGGAAAAAGAAATAACGGCGAGTGAGGCAAAGGCGGCAGCCGCTTTGCTGCAGGCTGAAATAGCGAGCCGGGAGGCTGAGCGTATGCAGCAGCTTATCCAGGATAATGCCATATCTGACCAGGATGCCGATAAGGCCATTACTGAAGCGAAGGTGAGGCAGGCGGCGTCTGATGCTGCCGCTACCGAAGTAGCTGCCAGCCGGGCCCGGTTGCGCGTTATTACAGCCAATTTAGAGCGTACCATGCTGGTAGCACCGTTTGACGGCATCATCGCCAAGATCAACGGTGAATTAAACGAATACGTTACGCCATCACCCCCTGGTATACCCACTCCTCCAACGATTGAACTTCTCGATACCTCATGTTTTTACGTCATTGCCCCGATTGACGAAGTTGACGCACCGGCTGTCAAGGTTGATATGGAGGCACGGGTGATCATGGATGCATTCGGTGATAAGCATTTTCCGGGCCGGGTCCGCCGTATTGACCCCTATGTCCTCGATCTGGAGAAACAGGCACGGACTGTCGATGTAGAGGTTGAATTCATGAACAATAGAGATGGGGAAAACTTTCTGGCCGGATACAGTGCAGACGTGGAGATCATCATTGCAGTTGAGGAGAATGTCTTACGCATCCCAACCCAGGCTCTGCTGGACACAAGCCTGGTGTATGTATATCAGCCGGAAGATCAAAGACTGTCTGAAAAAGCCGTCCGTATCGGTTTGTCAAACTGGGATTATTCCCAGGTAACTGAAGGCCTGCAGGAAGATGAGGCGGTTGTAGTTTCCACGGACCGTCCTGGTTTAAAAGATGGTGTCAGGGTAACAATCTCCACAGAATAATGATCAGGCTCCAGCATATTGAAAGGGTTTTCCAGGTAGGCGAAGAAGAAGTTCATGCCCTGCGCGATGTCGACTTCTCTGCTGCCAAGGGAGATTATATCGCGATCATGGGGCCATCAGGTTCAGGCAAATCAACATTGCTGAATATTATCGGGTTGCTTGACCGGCCTGACGGAGGAACTTACGAGCTTGACAATATCATGACAACCTCGCTGAATGAAAGGCAGCAGGCGGATGTCCGGCGCCATAAGATCGGTTTTGTCTTCCAGTTTTTTCATCTGGTGCCGCGTTTGACGGCAGAGCAGAATGTTGAGTTGCCTTTGTTGCTGGCAGGTGTTGAAAAGAACGAGCGTAATCGACTTGTACAGGAGACGCTTGAAGCTTTCGGTATAGGGGACCGGGCCCACCACCGCCCGGATCAGCTTTCCGGTGGCCAGCGGCAACGGGTCGCCATTGCACGGGCCACTATTATGAAGCCATCGGTCATTCTTGCGGATGAACCTACCGGTAACCTGGATCGGGCATCAGGCAACGATGTTGTTGAAATTCTCGAAGAATTAAACAAGCAGGGTATCACCCTGATTATGGTGACCCATGACCCGGAACTGGGGGATCGAGCCAGGCGCAGGATTAAAATGATTGACGGACGCATTGAAGGGGACTCAAAATCAGATTTATAGCATAAAACCTGCCAGGTGGTTTTATTTCCTGCAATTTATCGGGGCACAAGCAAATGCAGGTCAGGGACATAATATTTTTCAGCATGCAGGCGTCTACGGCCAGTCGCGGCCGCACCATTCTCATGCTGCTTGCCATGGCCATCGGCGTCTCTTCGGTTATTCTTCTCATATCCCTTGGTGACAGTGCCCGGCGCTATGTTGTAGACCAGTTTGCCTCCCTGGGAACCAATCTGCTTATTGTTCTGCCGGGCCGATCTGAAACCACAGGCGGCCCACCGCCACTTCTCGGAGAAACACCCCGTGATCTTACTCTGGACGATGCCATTGCCCTGAGCCGTTCTACGGCAATACGCCGCATCTCACCCATTATTGCCGGCTCGGCACCGGTATCGGTACAGCAGCTTGAAAGAGAGATGATCGTGCTGGGCGCCTCATCCGAACTGCTTGAAATACGCCATTTGGAAATGAACCAGGGCAGATTTCTACCGCCCGGTGATCTTCGTCGTGGTACCAATGTCTGTGTTATCGGTTCAGGCGGCAAAGAAGAACTGTTCGGCAACCAGCAGGCGCTCGGTGAATGGGTCAGGATCGGGGACCGCCGTTTTCGGGTAATCGGGGTTTTAGCCCAGATTGGTGTTTCACTGGGAGAGGACATGAGTGAAGTCGTTATTATCCCTGTAGCCGCAGCCCAATCACTTTTTAACACGGAATCTCTTTTCCGCATCGTGGTTGAAGCATCAAGTGAAGATGCAATCGAGCGTGCCAAGGAAGCTATCCTGTCTATTATCCGGGCCCGGCACGAGGGTGAGGATGATATTACCGTTATCACCCAGGATGCTGTACTTGCAACATTTAACAGGATATTCAGGGCCCTAACCATGACCGTTGGAGGAATTGCCGCCATAAGCCTGGTAGTAGCCGGGATCATGATCATGAACATTATGCTGGTGGCAGTCTCCAACAGGCGTTCAGAGATTGGTCTGCTTAAAGCCCTGGGATCTCCCCGGCGCCAGATTATGGGCTTGTTTATAACCGAATCAGCTCTTCTATCCATTGCCGGCGCGGCAATTGGGTTTTTATTAGCCTATGGCAGCATGGAACTTTTAGCACATTTTTTTCCGGAGTACTCCCTGGCACTTGCACCATGGTCGCCGTTCATTGCCTCTGCCTTAGCGCTTGGCACAGGGATCATTTTCGGTGTCATGCCGGCACGGAGGGCTGCCCAGCTGGAGCCTGCTCTGGCTTTATCCCGCAGATAATTTTTGTAAGATAACACAATGCAGATACAGGACTTTGCCCAGTTAACTTTAAATGCAGTACGCTCGCAGAGAATGCGCAGTTTTTTAACGGCACTCGGTATCGCGGTCGGTATCGGTTCCGTTGTTTTGCTCACATCACTTGGCGAAGGGTTGCATCGTTTCATGCTGGCTGAATTCACCCAGTTCGGTACAAATCTTATCGGCATCAATCCGGGACGTGTCACAACTCACGGGATTTCCGGGGGACTGATCAGCAATGTGAGGCCTCTGAGTATTGAAGATGCACAGGCCTTAACCAGGATTCCCCAAGTAGTTGACGTTGTTTCGGTTGTCCAGGGTAATGCTGCGGTAGAAGCCGGCAAGCGACAAAGGCGCACAACGGTTTACGGTATTGATCCGGCAGCACCCAGGGTTTTGAAGCTGCAGGTCGCGGCCGGACGTTTTCTGCCGGATGACCCCCCGCGTGCTGCACGTTCATTTGCTGTTTTAGGCAGCAAGGTAAAAGATGAACTTTTCGGCACAGGTCAGGTTCTGGGGAAAAGGATCCGGATCGGAACGGAGCGTTTCAGGGTTATCGGTTCCATGGAGTCAAAGGGACAGATGCTCGGTTTTGACCTCGATGATGCCGTATACATTCCAACAGCCAAGGCCCTTGCCATGTTTAACCGGGAAAGCCTGATGGAAATTGATGTGCTCTATGAAGAAGGGAGTTCGGCAGATGAGGTTGCGCGCCAGATCAAGAAAATGTTGATTGCCCGGCACGGCAGTGAGGATTTTACCATCACCACCCAGGAGAAGATGTTGGAGGTTCTTGGTTCAATACTTAATATCCTGACCCTGGCAGTAGGAGGTTTGGGTGGTATCTCTCTCCTCGTTGGTGGGGTAGGCATCCTCACCATCATGACCATAGCGGTAAATGAAAGGACAAATGAGATTGGTCTGCTGCGGGCGCTGGGGTCAGAAAAGAATCAGATCCTGGGACTTTTTCTTGGTGAAGCAGTAGTTCTGGCTTCCATTGGGGGCCTGGCAGGGCTGGTGCTTGGAGTGGGAGGGGCCTGGCTGCTTGGTTTTCTGGTACCGGCACTGCCTACGCACACCTCCTGGCCTTATTTGCTTGCCGCTGAACTACTGGCGGCTGCGGTCGGTTTGCTGGCAGGAGTCTTGCCCGCCCGGCGGGCTGCAGCCTTGAATCCGGTTGATGCTTTGCGCAGTGAATAATTTTGTCGATAAGTGTAATACTGCCGGTGATTGTACTTTAAGGAGATAAAACAACGATTGATAGACAGATTCTTTAATTTTTTCTCAATTTTTACAGGAGTCCTGTCACCTGAATCACACATTAAATCTGAATTCTATTATATCACCGTCCTGTACCTCATAGGTCTTGCCCTCCAGCCGGACAGTACCTTTCTGGCGGGCGTCCTTGTAGGAACCTGCTTCCATTAGATCCTCATAGGCCACGACCTCGGCCCGGATGAATCCCTTCTTTATGTCCGAATGGATTACCTCGGCAGCGTCAACAGCCGCAGTGCCCTTTTTAATGGTCCAGGCCCGAACCTCATCTGGACCTACAGTAAAGAACGAAATTAAACCCAGCAACTCATAGGAAAGGCTGATCATTCTGTCCATGGCTGAAGTGTTTATATTAAAAGCCGCGGAATACTCTTTGGCCTCCTCCTCCTCCATTTGCGCGAGCTCATGTTCAAGCCTGCCGCGAATGGCTAAACATTTTTCGCCGGCCAATTTTTCGCTGCTCTCCGGCAGTCCCTCTTCTTCATCCTGGTTGTTAAAGATGATCAGCATGGGCCTGCCTGAGAGAAACGTAAAGCCTTTGAGTTGGGGCGCTGTTGCCAACTGAGGGTTATGGCGCAGAGGCTTTTCTTTTTCCAACATTTCCTTGCATGTTGCCAACAATCTGACTTCTTCCGGATCTGCCTTCCTGCCTCTTTTCTGGTCAAGCTCCAAACGCTCCATACGTTTTTCGACGACCAGCAGGTCTGCAAAGATCATTTCTTCGTTTAACCTGGCAAAATCCTCCAGTGGTGTTGCAGGTTCTTCACCAAGACCCTTGAAGTTGCGGACAACATGGATCAGGGCATCACAAATCCTCACACTTGTCCAGACAGTTTCGTCGCCTTTCTGTCCAGGTTTTTGCATGGGTAGGTAGGGCAGCAGGTATTCAACCTGGGCAAAGATGGTTTTTTTGGGATTGTAAAGTGCGCTTAAACGCTCAACCCTTTCATCAGGTACCTTGATGGTTCCCAGACGGTCTTCAGGTTTGTGGGACATCTCATCTATTACAATCTTTGTCAAGGCTTCAAAGATTGTTGATTTGCCGGCTCCGGAAAGACCAATTATTCCAAGTTTCATGGGCACGTATCCTTATTGTTCGATGTGGTTCAAAGTAATGCGGCAACTCTTATACTGGTTTGGCCGTAAAGTGTCAACCGAGGAACCAGTTTACTAGCAGTAAACGTTTACCAGGATATCCATTATGATGAGATTGCCAGTAGGACAAGTCATATTGAACTGAGTGAGAGACACAGGATATTTTTGATTTATTCATACCATCTTGAGGATCGATATGCAGCAGACTTGTAAATATAAAATAATCACCCATATAATGGGGGAAAATATTTTTGAGTCAGTAGACATCATGGGTATCCATTTGGACAGTTTTTTGTTATTGTAGTTTTCATAGAGAGGTATCGCTTACTGCATGCCGGTTTGCAGTGAATACTATAAATATGGAGTAAACAATGACAACGAAAATGAAGGTTGTTTGCCCAAAATGCAAGGCAAAGCTTAAATTCGATCCGGAAAAGATTAAATCCGATGTGGTCAAATTCAAGTGTCCCGGTTGTGCAGCAGTGCTGAGCATAAGAAAACCCCGTCCCCAAAAGGAGGTCTTATCTTCGCAATCCGCAAGCCAACCGGAAAGTAATGTCGGCAAAAAGATGGAGCATCCCGGAACCGAATTCTTGGATCTGGCTTCAAAGTTTGGAGAGGATATGGCTTCTGCCGGAGATGACCGGGCGGATGAGTCCAAAGACGTCGATAATGAGGCTGAGCGCAAGGCAGTAAAAGAGGATCATTCTTCTGAAATGAAAGAAGGAGATGAGGAGGTTGTTGAAAAATCGGCAACTGCGGGGGAAAAGGGGAAAAATTCCAGAGGATTCAAGCGGGTTAAATTTAAGAAAAAGGTTCTGGTGAATAAGCAAATCATGGTTGAAGTGCTTGACATCAGTGAAAACGGATTATTTCTGCACACGGGACGTTCTTTTGAGGATGGTGCCATAGTCGAGGTCGGCATTCCAACCAGGCCGGGAAATTTTGATCTGACAGTCAAGGCCGTGGTGAAACATAACCATCGCGGGATAGGAATGGGGATGCAGTTTGTTGAACTGGACGACAAACAGAAGATGCAGTTGAATAAACTGATCAGCGAGTTGGATGAGGTAGCATTAAAAGAGCTGGAGGGACGGCGGAAAATTCTCCTTGCGGGCGGCACGGATACAGCCCGCAATATTAATAAGAGTAAATTAGTGCTGGACGGGTTTTACGTCATGCAGGCCAAAACAGCGGATGAGGTTTTCAACTTATTAAATAATGAAGCACCGGATGCCATTGTCCTGGAATGGCAGGAAACAGCATTCAGTTGTAAAGGAGTAATTGCAAGAATTAAGGAGAATCCAAGGTATGGTGCAATTATCAGGGTGGTTCTTTCTGCCTTGACCGATTCCTCAGTACAGCGAGAGATTCTGGACGCCGGTGCCCACCGCTGCATGGCCAAAATGGACACCAACCCGGCCAAACTTTCGCAGGTCCTCAAGCAGCTGATTGAGGAGCGAGAGAGTGCGGATTAGTGATAAAAAATATAAATTATAAGAACGCATACCCCAAGAAATGAAATGGCAGACGATAAAGTACGGATTGATAAATGGCTGTGGGCAGCAAGATTTTTCAAGACCCGCTCCATGGCGGCCCAGGCAGTTGCAGGGGGCAAGGTCCATGTTAATGGGGCCAGAATAAAACCTGCAAGGATTTTATTGCCTGGCGATGAGTTGCGGATCAGACGTGGAGAACTCGAGTTTATTGTAATTGTAAGAAAAATATCGGATAAGAGAAGACCAGCCAGTGAAGCACAATTGTTATATGAGGAAACAGAGTACAGTATACAGCAGCGTCAGGCGACCCGGGAGCAGAAGAGGCTGGAGGCTGCCAGCAAGATGTATGGACCGATGAAACGCCCTGACAAAAGGGAGCGCCGACAGATCAGAAGTTTTACCCGCAAGGATTAAGATGGTTTGACTTATATTGGTTGATTTTGATTTGTATTTTGATGGAAAATTAAGGACAGCACGAAAAAAGAGGAGAGATAATGGCTAAAATTCAGAGAGCGTTAATCAGTCTGACAGATAAATCCGGAATTGAAGATTTTGCCAGGAAGCTCGAGGCTTTTGGCATCGAGATTCTGTCAACAGGCGGAACTGCCAAAAAGATGAGAGAAAATGGTATTGCTGTGAAGGATGTCTCGGAATTCACTGGTTTCCCGGAAATGCTGGATGGACGTGTCAAGACTTTGCACCCAAGGGTGCATGGCGGCATTTTATATCTTCGGGGCAATGCATCCCACGAAGAACAGATGGCGGCCCACGGGCTGCAGCAGATAGATCTTGTGGCGGTAAATCTGTATGCCTTTGACAAGGCGACCCAGGATCCAAACTGTACAGTGGCCAATGCCATTGAAAATATAGATATCGGAGGCCCCACGATGCTTCGGGCTGCGGCCAAGAACTTCCAGTATGTCACGGTTATTGTCGATCCTGCCGATTATCCCCAAGTCCTTTCTGAAATTGAAGAACTGGGCAATACAACCCTTGTGACCCGATTCCGACTGGCGGTTAAAGTATTTCAGCTCACCAGTTCGTATGACACGGCAATTGCTGACTGGCTGGCCAAGATCGATACTGCTTCCAATGCACATTTCAAAGGGGGGGCATAATGCAGAAAATGGCAGTGCTGCTGTCCGGCAGCGGCAGAACCCTGGATAACTTTCATGAACGAATCCAGGATGGCAGTTTAAACGCTGAGATCAAGGTTGTCATATCCAATGTCAAGGATGTATTGGGATTGCAGAAGGCGGAAAAGTACGGCTATCCCAATTATCATGCGGTGGGCAACATGGCAATCAATGAGATTCTAAAGGATTATGATATTAATCTCATCTGCCTGGCAGGGTATTTGAAGTTGTATGAACCACCGCCTGATCTCCAGCGGCAAGTATTAAATATTCATCCTGCTCTCATACCTGCCTTCTGCGGTGACGGCTTTTATGGCATGCGTGTACACCGGGCAGTCAAGGCAAAGGGAGTAATGGTCAGCGGCTGCACCGTTCATTTTGCCGACAACAGGTATGATGAGGGGCCTATTGTCGTTCAGAAATGTGTGCCACTGGAGTATGATGATACTCCTGAGCAAATAGCAGCCAAGGTTTTCGCTGTGGAGTGTATTGCATTCCCGGAAGCCATAAACCTTGTGGATGAAAAAGGAATAGATTTTTTCTGGAGGCGTGTTGCGAATGGCGCGTAAGAAAAAAGTATTAATGTCGGCCCAGGATATTGAGCGGGCACTTGACAGGATCACCCTGCAGATTCTTGAGAGAAATCTCAGATTAGATGATCTGGTGATTGTGGGCATTCACACCGGTGGTGTTTTTCTGGCAGACAGAATTCATCGCATCATAGAAGAACGTGAAAAGAAAAATCTTCCATCAGGAAGCCTTGACATCACATTATACCGCGACGACTGGAGCAGGGTAACCCAGAATCCTGTTGTCAAAAAAACAGATATTTCCTTTGAGGTTGAAGGAAAAACAATGATACTGGTTGATGATGTCCTTTACACAGGCCGGACTATCCGGGCAGCCCTGGATGCAATAATGGACTTTGGCCGTCCCAGCAGTATTCAGCTCGCTGTTCTGGTTGACAGGGGAGGGCGGGAACTGCCTATTCAACCGGATTATGCAGGCATGGATATAAAGGTTGACACCAACCAGCATATTCACGTGCTGTTGCTTGAGGACGCAGGTGCTGATGAAGTTGTACTGGATTACAGCAGCTGAAGTACCATATAATTTCCGGGCATGTCATATTTTTCAGGCGTTGGCAATATTTATTTTCATGAGATAACTGTATAATTATAAGGATCTCATGAGCGTTCTTGCGCACGCCTGCTGAGGACTTGTATGGAAGAGAAAAGTGCTGTTAACAGAATAGATCTGCATCATATTCAAAAAAGGGTGCGGGAAAAACTGAAGGATCATGCGAATTATGATTTCAGCCCGCTGCAGAATAACCTCCTGAAGAGTTTTTTCGACCTGGTTCAGGAGTATGACCGCCTGGATGATTTTTACCGTATCGCGGTTGTTGTCCTCCTTGAATCTCTGCAGGTGGAAAGTGCACTTTACCTCCTTGATACTGAAGAAAAACATCTCAAGCTGGTCTGTAATAGCCAAGAGGGTATCATCAGGGATTCACGTCCTGTACCGACGGGCATATACCTGAGTGATCAGGCCTACAAGGCTGAAAATTCCTATGTCATACCAATTTATCGTAAACCTCCCAAGGAATCGCCCAGGGATACTAATTTCCTGAACCCGGTCCAGCAACCGTGGCAGGAACATATGCGGATTCTTGGCATGTTTGAGATTTTCCCTATGGAGAAAATCTCGGAAACGGATCTGTTTTTCCTGAAAAAGTATGTTAACCGCATTGGTTTCAGGCTCCACAATCGCCTGCTGGCCCAGCAAAACATCAAGCATCTCAAATTTATCAACAGTCTGGTAATGGATATTGAGCATAATGTCATAATACCCAATATGTATTTCAAACACCTGTTCAACCAGCTCCGCAAGAAAATAGGTGAGATGCAGGAGCTTGAAATGGAAATGGCAGAATATCAGAAAGCCTCGCAGGTAAGCAGTGACGCCTGCAATGCTATTATAGACAGAATGTCGCACCTACGCGAAGATCTCATGGGATACCAGCAGGAGATGCTGAAACATCATGCCAATGTCAGTCTATTTCTTGAGAGCTTATTCCGCAGGGAACATTTCGAGCGCGGCCACCTTGTTCTGCGCCCTAAGCTGTGCAAGGTGGAAAAGGAGATCATCCTGCCACAAATCGGGCAGTACAGGAGCCGCCTACAGGCGAATAAAATTACCATTGACAGACCTCAGGGTATGGATGAGGAAGAGATCCCCATCATGGTGGACAAGGGACTTCTGGCGCAGGTGTATGCCAATCTTTTTTCAAATGCCGTGAAATATACGGAAGAAATTATTGATGATAAGGGAAATCACAGAAAAGCAATGGCTTATGGCCGGGAAATAATTGATGACTACTTCGGGCCAAACCAGAGAGGTGCGAAGTTCAATGTTTTCACCACAGGTCATCATTTGTCTCACCATGAAATGACAGCCCTGTATTCTGACGGGTTCCGTGGGATAAACAGCTATAGTAAGCCTGGAACCGGGCATGGGCTTTCCTTTATCAAGCATGTCATCGAACTGCATGGCGGCAGGGTTGGCTATGAGGCCACAGGCCAAGGGAACAATTTTTACTTTGTCATCCCGCTGCCCACGATCAAATTTTTTCGGCCATGGCCTGAGCAGTTGGAATTTAATGGGGAGTAATCAGGAGCATGCTTTACATCTGAAATGAAAGAAACCCTCTCGCCACCATTCCACTGACAGGATTTTGGGATAACCCCGTCCGTATTCTCTTTTCATTTGAAAAAAATCTGATCGTGGACATATGTTTCCCCTAAAAGATAATATCCAGGCCAGGTCTTTTCCCGTTGTCAATATCGGCCTTATAGGCATTAACATAGTTTTTTTTCTATACCAGATGTCATACGGTCACCGGGTTGATGAACTGATCCTCGCCTTTGGTTTCATTCCCGCACGCTTTTTCGCCCAGCAGGCTGAAGGCTGGCTTAATCTATCGACATATATGCCGGTTTTCAGTTCCATGTTCCTGCATGCCAACCTTATACATCTTATTTCTAATATGTGGATGCTTTGGATTTTCGGTGACAATGTGGAGGACTGCATGGGCCATGGACGCTACCTCCTGTTTTATTTACTGTGCGGCATAGCATCAGTTGCTGCCCAGGCTATAGCAAATCCCCAGTCAGCCATACCGATGATCGGTGCAAGCGGAGCCATATCAGGAGTTCTCGGAGCCTATTTTCTCACCTATCCCCATGCCAGAATTCTGACACTGCTGCCCATTTTCATCTTGTTTTACCTCATTGAGCTGCCAGCCTATTTTTTTCTTGGTTTCTGGTTTGTCATGCAGTTTGTCCAGGGGTCGCTTTACACAATGAATTCTGACCGGATCGTAGGAGGAGGTGTAGCCTGGTGGGCTCATGTCGGAGGGTTTGCGGCTGGCGTAATTCTTCTGCAGTTATTTCGCTGCAAGGACTGGCAGCGACCGGTCATTCAATCTCAAAAAAGGATACGGCGTTTAAACAGGCAGTAAATGAATATATGATTGACAGGCAGAAACAGAAACCTGAATTGCTTGCACCTGCCGGCACCATCACTGTTTTTGAAAAGGCGATAGAAGCTGGCGCGGATGCTGTCTATATCGGGGCACCGGCCTTAAATGCCCGGGCCCTCTCGCGGGATTTTTCACTGCCGGAAATTGCCGCCATGATACAATTTGCTCATGAAAAAAGAGTAAAATTGTACCTGGCAGCAAACAGCCTGCTGAAGGAAAATGAGATAATGCAGGCTGTGGAGACCCTCGCCATGCTGGAAGAACTGCATCCCGATGCTTTGATAATCCAGGATCTCGGGATTTATTATCTCTGCAGAAAGTATTTCCCGCGTTTACGGATCCATGCCAGCACCCTATTGGGTGCTCATAACTCCCTTGCAGTCCGACAGTTTGAAAATATGGGTTTTGCGCGTGTGGTGTTAGCCCGTGAACTAACAATGAAAGAAATTGACACCATAGCAAAACAAAGCCAGGTTGAACTGGAGGTTTTTGTCCACGGCGCTCTCTGTTTCAGCTATTCAGGCCTGTGCCTGGCCAGTAGTTATCTTGGCGGCAAAAGCGGACTCCGCGGCCGTTGTGTTCAACCCTGCAGAAGGCGGTACAACTGGAGCCGGAAAGGACAGAAGCCGGGATATCTTTTTTCGATGAACGATCTCAATGCCATTGAACTTGTGCATAAACTGGCCAAGGCCGGAGTTTCATCCTTTAAAATTGAGGGACGTTTGCGCAGCACCCACTATGTAACTTCGGTTGTCAGGGCCTATCGCATGGTTATCGATGCACCTGCAGCAGACAGTGAAGCCCTCTTGAATGCAAGGGAAATACTGCACCAGGCCATGGGCAGAAAAACCAGCCAGGGTTATTTTAGGACTCCTCAGTCTTCAGATCTGATATCACCTGATCATTCCGGTAATATTGGCATGTTCCTGGGGCGGGCCGGCAAAGGTACAGGGAAAGGCAAGGTATCTTTGCTTGTAAAAGAGCCGATACAGGCTGGAGACCGTCTACGTTTGCATCAGGAGAATACAGGAGAAAGGGTTGCGTTTACCCTGCGCCACATGACGCGGAATGGCCAGAAAGTAACCCATGCCCATTCAGGTGAGAACGTCATACTCGAAGTTCCGGCCAGCGTAAAGATCGGGGACAGCCTTTTCAAGGTAGACAGCCGTTCGGCCCGGGAGGCGGAAAAGGAAAAGCCAACCCTGAAAGCAGATGCTTTTAATGCAAAGGTTACAAAAATACAACGCCGGATAACAAAACAAATTTCCGCAGTTCATGAAGATCTAAAACCCGGAGGCGGCAAAAGAAAGAAACCTGCTCCTGCCCCTATGAAAAGAGGAAGAGGCAGGGGGGGAGCCAAGCCAGCTCTTTTTTTTAAGGTTGATGATCTGCAGGTTCTTAAAATCCGTCTGCCGGTTGTGCCTGAATTGTTCCTCGTCGAGTTGAACCATAAAACGTATAATGATTTTCAACGGATGAGAAAACTGGTTAAAAAAATCCAGCATAAGATGTGCTGGTGTCTGCCCCCGGTTATACTGGAGAACGATCTTGACTTTTTCAGGAAGTCAATCGGGAATCTCATACAGAAAAATTTTCGGACCTGGCAGATTGCCCATATTGGCCAGTGCAGGTTCTTCGATGTAAAGGCCAGTTTAAATCTCATGGGTGATTACACGTTAAACATCCTTAATTCCCAAGGCCTGTACGTCCTGAAAAGTTTAAAACTGCAAAGGGTGCAAGCTGCCATAGAAATTGACCGGAAAAGCCTGGGAAACATGTTAAGCAGCAAATCAGCAGCGCATTCCGGAGTTGACCTTGGTATGACAGTTTATGGCACGCCCCCTCTTTTTACTGCCAGGTCCATGGCTGCTCATTTTATATATGATCATCCCTTTGTCAGTCCCAAAGGAGAAACATTTGTCCTGCATAAATCCTGGAATTCTACAGTGGCACTTGCTGAAAATCCGTTTTCTCTCCTTGCGAAGCTGAACGGACTGGCGCAAATGGGTGTGAAATACGCGGTCATTGATCTCTGTCATCGCAAGATCACCAGAAAAGAGACTGAAGAGGTTGGCAGAGAATTAGCAGGTAAGAGTTACAGGCGGAAACTCTCAACATTCAATTACAATGGGAGACTGCTGTAAATCCATTCTTGTGCACCTTAAAGGCAACATTTTTACAGGCATATTGGAGCTATCCGCGTCTGCCAAAAACAACTTTGTGGCAAGATAGTTGCATTTTGGAGAAGGTTATAAAAATATTAATGTTTCTTATACCCTATTTGATCATCCTATGTTCTCAGGAGATGAGCACATGAGACATCTTTCTTATTCGCGTCTACTAATTGGAACACTACTGGCTTCTTTACTTTTTGGATGTACATCAAACAAGGCTTTAAATCTGATGCCGACACCCGTTATATATCAAAATTCCCTAATTGATCCATTTGCACATCTGACACCTGAACATAGAACACCGCAGACTCATGTTTTTTATGCGACGAATAGAGTTCCTAAGCCCCCAAACCATGAATCAGGCTATGGCAATAATTTAGACTCAATTGTTCATTTAGGCAAAGCAACTATTCGCATGGGTAGTCCTGATATGGAATGGGATGATCTGCATGAATCTTCGCTCTCCAGCTCCGAAATATCTCCTATACCCATTGAGCTTGAAGAGATTAATGAAATAGCAATATTGTCTGTTCAGAACATTACAGCTGATAACAGTGTGACACCTGAACTGCAGGCATTTATTGACGCAATAAACGCTGAACTTGCCGTAGCAGTAGATAAAGAAATTATGGTTTACGTCCATGGAACTAAAGTAGATTTTGCCAATGCAACCGTGCTTACCGCTGAAATAGACCATTTTGCAGGAAGGGATTTTGTCGGGCTGGCATTTGCGTGGCCTTCACACCAGAATATATTGTTTTATCTTTCAGGAACTGACGTTCGTCGTGCTTTAAATTCTACCCGGGATTTGCAAAGTCTACTGGTGCTTCTTGCGGAGAATACTGACGCAAAGCATATCAATATTCTTTCTTATAGTGCAGGAGGCAGAGTTGCTTCCAAGGCATTATTCGAAATGCGTCAGGACTTTGCTGCATTAAGACCGGAAGAATTAAAAGAAAAATTCAGACTTGGAGCTATAGTTTTCGCAGCAGCCGATGTTGAAGTGGATAAATTTCTTACAAGGTTGCCAGCTATCAGCGAGCTTGCAGATCAGGTTGTCATCACGGTTACCGATGACGACAACGCCTTAAAGGCTGCGAAAAAATTCATGCATGGAGCAGTTCGTGCAGGGACATCAGAGGCTGAGATACTTGAAGAATATTTTATTGTAGATAATCAATTATCAAATGTTGAAATCATTGATGTTTCCAGAGGGCAGGAAATACGTGGATTTGACATTACCGGCCACCATTACTGGTATCGACATCCGTGGATGAGCAGTGACATCATTTTTTTAATGAGAACGAACCTTCCCCCTCATCGCAGAGGCCTGTCCGCAACAGAACTGGAAGGTATTTGGTATTTAGCAGAAGACTATCCTGAAAAAATTAAAAATGCGGCGGAAACAGAACTCAAAGGACAATGGTAAGTACCCAGCCGCAAACGCAAATTTCCGGCTAACAATATTGGCTTGTGAATGGTTCTCAAACTGTCCAGGAGTCTGATGGAAGTTTATATAAAGTCATCTTCCCAAAGTTTATCTACCGATATTTAATACCCTTTTATTTTCCCAGGCCAGATGATAGTGTGCAGCTGAAGCCTGAGCCGCACCGGTAAACGGTCATCAAGGATCCACTCGGCCAGGTCTGCAGCCTGCAGGCGGGAATTCTCGGGCGAAAATGTAACAGTCGTAACCTTATGCAGGTCATATGAGTTGACAAGTTGTGCTGCCCAGTTGTAATCCCCCCTGGAGGAGATGACAAACTTGATTTCATCTTTCGGCTCCAGGATATTAAAGTTGTCAAAATTCATTTTTTCGTGCATACCGCTGTCAGGGCATTTCATGTCCATGATTCTGACCACATCTTTGGGGACATTCTCCAGGCTGAGGCTGCCGTTTGTTTCAAGCAGCACTGTTCTGCCCGTTGCCAGGAGTCGTTCAAAAAGAGAATAGATTCCATTCTGGAGCAGCGGCTCTCCCCCGGTGATCTCGACCATAACCCCGGGATATTTATCCAGTTCAACCAGTATCTGGCCGATGGTGTAGACCTTGTGCTCTCCTTCGTAGGCATAGCGGGTATCACAATATGTGCAGCGTAGATTGCAGCCCGCGAAACGAATAAAAAAACAGGGGTATCCGGCAAAGGAGGATTCCCCTTGAATACTATAAAAAAGCTCGCAAATTTCTAGTAGCGCATCACGGCCCAAAGTATGTTACACCGGAGTTGTCTGTTTCGCATACTGTTACACTGTGCACACCATAGCGGTCAGCAGAAAGATCATTTTGCAGGTTGTTGAAGATATAAACGGCAATATTTTCTGAGGATGGATTGATGGACTGGAAATCTGCATGTTCGTTGAGATCGTGGTGGTCAAGGTTTTCGAGAACCTTGTTTACGGCTTCTTTGACGGTCCTGAAATCAATACCCATGCCGAGGTTGTCCAATTCAGTAGCCTTAACGGTAACCTCGACTTTCCAGTTATGACCGTGAGGTCTTTCGCAGTTCCCGGGATAATTTCGCAAATGATGTCCGGCTGAAAAATGACTTTTGATAAATATGTGAAACATGTTGGTTACCTCACCGTTTTATAATTTGAAAATATAGTTTAAGTTCTAAAAGTATTGTTGAAAACAAATTCGTTTTTTAATAGGGTGCAGAACCGAGTTTTTGAAATATAAACCAAAAGGTAATCAACCTTGCCCGGGAGAGCAAGGAAGAGTTTTGCGATAATCTTTTTCTGTGAACCTCCCGTGTTTTTGATAATAATTCAAGGAGTGTTGCACTATGGCCTTAGTGGCACCGTTTAGGGCTCTACGCTTCAATCCTCAGAAGCTTGAGCGTCTGGAGGATGTTGTAACGCCTCCCTATGACATAATTGATGAAAGAAACCAAGCTGCTTTCCAGGCCAGGAACCCTTACAACATGATATACCTGGATATCAGTAAATCTCCAGGCAAAGGTGACAACTCTGAAGAACGTTACAATTCAGCTAAAGAATATTTTTTGAAATGGCAAGAGCAGCAGGTTCTTATCCGTGATGATGCACCGGCTATTTATCTCTATTACATAGATTACACACTGCCGTCCGGTATCAAGCTGACCCGGAAAGGACTTGTTTCCCTGGTTGGGCTCGCTGAATACTCTGAAGGAACTGTCAAGCCGCATGAAGAGACCTTTGCCACCGTTACCGCTGACCGTTTGCGGCTCATGGATAAATGCCAGGCGCAATTCAGCCAGATTTTTTCTCTTTATGCCGAAGAAGAAACAAATATCATTTCGACCCTCGAAAAAGGGCTCCCGGAAAAACCGCTTTATGAAGTCAGAGATGCAGACGGCGGCAAGCATTCTATCTGGCCTATTGTGGATGAAGAAATTATTACCAGAGTGCAGGAACTTTTCAGCGACAAGGCCATTTATATCGCGGATGGTCATCATCGCTATTCGACCGCATTACAGTATAGAAAACAGTTGCAAGATAAACATGGACCACTTCCTCCCCGGAGCCCCTATAATTTTGTCATGATGTACCTTTGCCCCATGGAGGACCCCGGGCTTACCGTGCTGCCGACCCACAGGCTGGTAACCCTGCCTGATGATATAATACCAGGTATACCCACCATGGACGAACTTGCCAGGATGATGACCGAGGCCTTTGAATTGGAGGAAATAAAAGGAGGCGCAAGGGAAATCCTGGTTGCTGAAGTCCTGGCAAGGATGAACGACAGACTGTCTGAGGGCAAGAAGGACCAGACCATGTTCGGGCTCTATCATGCAGCCGAAGATCGTTGTTTCCTGCTTACTTTAAAAGATGAAGCTCTGCAAACCAAGATTCTTGCTGCCAGACCTGCGGCGTTGCGTGACCTGGATGTGGTGATCCTTTCAGACCTGGTGGTGGGGGATATTTTAGGTCTAGACTATGAAAGGCGTGAGCATGATAACCTTGTGCGTTATTTTGCTGATCCGGACGAAGCGCTTGATGTGGCAGTCAAGGAGAGCATAAAGCATGAAAAGGTACTGCCCCTTCTTTTTCTTATGAATAATACGAAGGTATTGCAGGTGAAGAGAGTAGCAGACGAACATCTGATCATGCCACATAAGTCTACGTATTTTTATCCCAAAATCCTTACCGGTTTGCTTTTAAACAAGCTTGATCCGGATGAACAAATCGCTCTTAAGTAGCCGGATTGTATTGTGCTGTTTTGAAGGCACTGTTAACGAATGACACGGTATCGTGTGATGCCAAGAAATGTTGAGTTTACAGATGACTCCCTTTATAACGGTCGCATACGGTGTTTACAGCATAGCTCCGGGTACCGTTTTTCTCTTGATGCGGTTCTGCTCGGGAATTTTATTTCCATACGGCGAGGAGAAAAGATCCTTGACCTGGGATGCGGGAACGGGATAGTTGGGCTTATTCTTGCATACAGGTGGCCTTCCTGCCAAATTACCGGGCTAGAATTACAGCCGGAACTTGTAAAACTGGCTCGGCAAAATGTGGCGCAGAATAATTGGCAGGAGCGGATAGAGATAGTCCACGGAGATCTACGGCTGATCAACAGGAAATTAAGCGCCGGCCAGTTTGATTGGGTTGTCAGCAACCCGCCTTATAGAAAAACAGGTACGGGAAGGGTGAATCTTGAACCTGAAAAACTGGTGGCCCGGCATGAGACCATGGCCGATATTGCCAGTGTGGTTAAAGCAACGGTCTGGTCTCTGAAAAACAAGGGCCGGGCCGCTTTCATTTATCCGGCAGTCCGAGGAGCGACTGTCCTATATGAATTAAAGAAACAGGGCATGGAACCCAAAAAAATGCAGATCGTATACAGTTATCCCGGAAGTCCTGCAACGCTTTTGCTTATTGAGGCTGTCAAGGGCGGTGGTGAAGAATTAACGGTACTCCCACCATTTTATGTATACCGGGCAGCGGGAGGGGAGTATTCACCTGAAATGACCGCCTGTTACAGGCCGTAAATCAAAATATGAACGTAAGGACTCTTTGGTGCTTGCAAAAATTAAGAGCTCTGCTGTTGTTGGTGTCGATGCTCTTCCGGTAACAGTCGAGGTCGACATTTCATTTGGCCTTCCTGCTTTTTCGACTGTAGGGTTAGCCGAGGGTGCTGTTCGGGAAAGCCGTGAGCGGGTCAAGGCAGCCATCAGAAACTCGGGATATGATTTTCCCAATCGCAGGATCACAGTTAATCTGGCCCCTGCTGATGTAAAAAAAGAAGGGGCCGGCTATGATCTGCCGATGGCCCTTGGCATCCTTGCCGCTTCTGAAATTCTCAGGAGTGAGAAGCTTGAACATTTCGGTGTCATTGGTGAGCTTTCGTTGGATGGCTCAATCCGACCTGCCAAGGGCATTTTACCCATGGCCATCGCAGCTCAGAAAGCCGGGTTGGAAGGTATACTGGTACCGCTTGATAATGCGGAAGAAGCTGCAGTTGTTGCCGGCATAAAAATTATCGGAATCAAAACATTGTATGAGGCAGTTGAATTTCTTCTCGGTGCCCGTGTACTTCATCCTACAACCGTTAATCTGCATTCTATTTTCCAGAATAATGCCAATTACAATCTGGATTTTGATGAGGTTAAAGGCCAGGAACACGTAAAAAGAGCAATGGAGATTGCAGCAGCCGGTGGTCACAACATTCTTATGAAAGGTCCTCCCGGCTCCGGAAAAACAATGATGGCCAGAAGGCTTCCCACTATTTTGCCTGATCTGACCTTTGAAGAGGCTCTCGAAACGACCAAGATCTACAGTGTCATGGGAATGCTTAAAAACCATACTCCGCTCCTTTCTGCCAGGCCGTTCAGGGCTCCACATCACACCATATCTGATGCGGGACTTATCGGCGGCGGACAGACCCCCAAGCCGGGGGAGGTTTCCCTGGCTCATAACGGGGTGCTCTTTCTTGATGAATCTCCGGAATTTAAAAAAAATGTTCTGGAAGTCCTCCGTCAGCCCCTTGAGGATGGAATGGTCACTATTTCCCGGGCTACGGGGTCGCTCAGTTTTCCCTCCCGCTTCATTCTTGTTATAGCATTTAACCCATGCCCCTGTGGTTATCGCGGCGACATGAAACATAACTGCCGCTGCACCCTGACCCAGGTTCAACGCTATGAAAGCAGGCTTTCAGGGCCGCTGCTGGACAGGATAGACATGCATCTGGAAGTACCGTCTGTGCCTTACAAAGAAATGGCATCGGGAGACTGCGGAGAATCCTCCTCTGCTATTAAGAAAAGGGTTGAGCAATCAAGAGCGCTGCAAAAAAAGAGATTTGCCAAGCGCAAGAATTTTTACTGTAATGGGCAGATGTCTCCTAAGGATCTCAAAAAGTTCTGCTCCCTTGATAAAGCTTCTGATAAACTGATTGCCGATGCGGTGGACCGATTGGGCCTGTCGGCACGTTCCTATCACAGAATCCTGAAAATTGGACGTACCATCGCCGACCTTGAAAGAAAGGAATCACTCCAGGCAAAACATATTGCCGAAGCAATTCAATACCGCAGACTTGACCGTGCTAAAAGATATTAACCGGAAAATGAAATGGACAAGATTGTTAAGGATCTGAAAAAACTGGTACCCTGCAAAGATACTCTTGAAGCTGGGGATATTGTATTGATCGCAGCCAAGAAACCGCAGATGTTGGTATATGGATTGGTAGATGAAATTGTTCGGGATGATACAAAGCGTGATGAGTGGTGGCATGTGAGTATGCATCTCCTGTCATTGCCCCCGCGAAAGGTTTCCTGGATCCTGCGTACACCCCAGATGACAGGTCTTGAGACATTTACCATGAACGGTGAAGAACGTTTTATGATGGCTGTGGATTTCAGCCAGAAATCTTCTCATACAGGACCGAAGAACAAGCCCGGAAACAAAAAAAAATCTACCCTGCGGAGAGTGAAGTGATACCCGTTGGCTCATGGTAATGGAAAGAAATTCTAAACAAAAATCTGAACGTGATATTATTGAACATATCAGTAATCTTCAGGGATTGCAGTCAGACACCAATGTTATTAAAGGGATCGGCGATGATTGTGCCGTGCTCCGCAAAGATCAAAAAAGTTGTTTTCTGGTAACTACTGACACCCTGGTTGCAGATGTGCATTTTGACCTTGCCTGGCATCCTCCTTTTTTACTGGGCAGAAAAACCGCCGCGGTAAATTTAAGTGATATTGCAGCTATGGGGGGACAGCCACGATATGCTTTTCTTAACGTGGCATTTCCCGGTTCGGTACCGGTTTGGCTTGATGATTTCCTGGCTGGATTTCATGAAATGCTCCAGGAGTACGACACTCTTCTGGTAGGGGGGGATACAGTCAAAAGCCCCAATGATCTCAGCATAACCGTGACCATAATTGGTGAAGCGGCTGAGGACGTCATCTGTTATCGCTCAGGTGCAGTCATTGGTGATCTGGTATTTGTCAGCGGCTTTCTTGGAGATGCTGCAGCAGGACTGGATTTGTACCGTTCAGGATTTTCTGCTGATTCATCATCGCAATGGCGGCAATTAGTCACGGCCCATCTTGATCCCTTGCCACAAATAAAACTTGGGAAAATACTGGCAGAAAGCGGTCTGGTGCATGCAATGATGGATATTTCGGACGGCCTGTCCACCGATTTGGCGCACATTTGTGCTGCAAGCCGGAACGGGGCAGAGATTTTCAAAGAAGCTCTTCCTGTTTCGGAAGAATTGAAAGCAGCTGCAGAGAAATTAAAAACCCCGATTTTCGATTGGGTTCTCAAGGGTGGAGAGGACTACCAGCTGCTATTTACTGCATCACCTGACCATGAACAGGATCTGCGGCAGCTTGTTGCCCGGGAGGCAGAAAGGAAAATCTCCGCAGTTGGGAGAATAGTAGAGGGTCGAAAGGTGTATCTCTGCAACGGTAAAAAGCGCCATGAAATCAGTTATCAGGGGTATGACCACTTTATAGGCTAATACGCCACATACCACTGGCTAAATCATATTGTGCAGCGTGCTGTGAACTCAGCATTGCCAATGTGTTGAATAACAGAATCATGTGGCAAAAAGTTAACATAGTGTCAATATCCCCGGTTAAGCACTGCTGCGTTCTGTTGTCATAGGGAAACAGTTGCCCTGCAACGGTAAATGAAGGACCGTTTAGAAGATTGCCTAACATCCCCGAATTACAAAATGATATTACAGGAGTCGATAAGGATAAGCCCTCTTGGTCCATTCACTATCCGGGAACTGGGAGCTTAACGTTTCGTATGCCTCTTTTAAAGGCTGAGGGTCGCCACTGTTTTTATAGCTCGAGACTCCGCGAAGAAAAACAGCCTCTGCCATACTGTCGCTTTGGGGCTGAGCAGAAATTATTTTTTCAAAAAATGTCAAAGCCTCCGGATAGCGATCACTATCAAAATGGTATTTGCCGATGCCAAGCAGTGCATTGGCAATAAAGGCATCAGGATTCAAAAAGCCCACAGTGCGATGATGTTCTTTCTTGTCTGATCCGAGAGTTATCAAGGTCGGAGTCCATTTTATATTGAAATCCGTGGACTGGGGCTTTGCATCAAATGGGATTTGCAGGGGAATAAAATAATCCTGCACAAACGCTATAACTTTTTCATTGGGATACGTAACTGCATCCATCTGCTGACATCCGATTCAGTCGGGATTATGAAAAAAGAGCAAGATCGGCAGATTTTGTGTGCGAGCCCGTTCAAGTGCTCTATCCATATCCTTTTCCCATACAATGGACTTTGCCATAATATTGTCCTGTTATGTGTTTTTGATTGCCTTCAGGCTTAACGTGTAGCAGAGTGTTTTCCCTGCCAGTGGATGGTTGAAGTCAATGCTTACATCATCACCATTTACAGCGGTCACCAGGGCAGGAATTTTCTGGTTTTGGCCCGCTTTTTCTAAGGTCATGCCAAGCACCATCCCGGGTTTTGGTTGGATGTTTTCACCCAAAACATGCCTCTTTACCGTGTGGAGCAGTTTTTCATCCTTGTGGCCGAATGCTTCATCAGGTGAAAGGACTACCGATTTCTCCTCACCCACACTCATGCCGATAATCGCCTTCTCAAAACCCGGCGGCATGATGCCTGCGCCAACTTCAAATTCAAAGGGACCTGTATCTGAAGAGCTTTCAACAATCTCCCCATCTTCAAGTTTACCTTCATAGTCTATGATAACATGATCACCCTGCTGTACTTTTTTCATAATATTATCCCCATTTGTATTTCTCTATCGTCAGTGGCTAAGTTTCAATGATATTTAGCATCTTCCACAGATTCTTGTAATAGCAGTTTGGAGCAGTCTAAAAAATTATGAAAAACGTTCTGTGTCAAGAACAAATTTATTCTCTGAATTGTATCGGTTGATAGCAGGAAAACTTTGACAGGTCATCTGGGTTAGGTAATGCTAGAGATTTCATTGAAAATATGCTACGGTGTCGCCCTCGGAATCGAGCGTCTATGCTGTACTTAGCAACTTCCGGAGCGTAATATATTTATAGTTTCGGGTAAATGGCAATTTGTATCACAAGAAGAAAAGACTATAACCGTATAAAAATATGGATTTTTTTTGTGAAAAATATAAGGAAACAGTGAGTGGTGAGAATGCTCAATGCCCACACCCGAAGGAATACTGTAAATTCCGGACTGCTTGCATTATCCATTTTATGGACGGTGAGAAGGGGAGCAGTGATACAGAAAAATACCGCGAGGAAGAGAGCACTATGCCGACTTTGCAATTTGCCAAGAGTAACGGTTTGTTGCCTGCTATAGTTCAGGATTTTGTGACAAAAGAAGTATTAATGCTGGCTTATATAAATAAGCTTGCCTGGGAAAAGACCCTGAAAACAGGCAAAGCCCATTATTGGAGCCGTTCCAGAGATAAACTGTGGTTGAAAGGAGAAACCTCCGGACATCAGCAGCTTATAAAAAAAATACTTGTTGACTGTGATAATGACACCGTCATCTACCAGGTTGAGCAGCTTGGAGGGGCAGCTTGCCATACTGGGCACCGTAGCTGTTTTTTCAGGCAGGTGTCAGAGGCAGGATTTGAAACAGTAGATGAACCCGTATTTGATCCCGAAGAGGTATATAAAAAATGAGTGTATTGAAATTAGGAATTCCGAAAGGAAGCCTTGAAAAGGCAACGATTGAACTTTTTGAGAAGTCAGGCTGGCGCATCAAGCTTTCCAGGCGCAGCTATTTCCCGGAGATTGATGATGAAGAGCTGTCCTGCTCTATCTGCAGGGCCCAGGAAATGTCCCGCTATGTAGAGCAGGGTGTAATTGATGCCGGTATCACCGGAAAAGACTGGATACTTGAAAACGGCTCCGATGTTATTGTTGTTGCAGATCTTGTGTATTCAAAAGTCAGCAAGAGACCAACCCGCTGGGTGGTTGCCGTGCCTGGAGACTCAGATATTGAAAATCTTGAGGACCTTAACGGCAAAAAGGTAGCCACTGAACTGGTAAATTATACCCGTAAGTTTTTTATGGGAAAAGACATTAACGTTGAGATTGAATTCTCCTGGGGCGCCACAGAGGCAAAAGTTGTTTCAGGCTTGGCGGATGCCATAGTTGAAGTGACTGAAACGGAAAGTACTATCAGAGCTCATGGATTACGGATCATCCACGAGATGATGACTTCAAATACACAGTTTGTTGCCAACAGGATCGCCTGGGAAGATCCGTGGAAGAGGGAGAAGATTGAAAATATTGTCCTGCTTCTCAAGGGAGCCCTCAGGGCAGATAACCTTGTGGGCCTGAAAATGAACATCCCGGCAGACCGGCTTGATGCTATTATCAGCTTGCTGCCAAGCCTGAACGCACCGACAATAGCGAATCTATATAATACTGACTGGTATTCTATTGAGACCGTTATCTCTGAAAAGCAGGTGCGGGAGTTGATTCCGAGGCTTATGAAAAACGGAGCGGAAGGCATTATCGAATATGGTCTCAATAAGGTCATCTGAGCAGTATCTGAACAGTCTTCGGTGCTTCAACAACATGAAGGTAGCGAATTAGAGTGACTTGTATTTCCAATCAGAGTGTTTCCGATGTCAGATTCCTGACAAGCGTGTTTGATCTCAAACAGCTTCCGCCACCTGATATGCCTGAGATAGC
>Ga0209536_100000936_pt1 | contig 47881 bp, 39 predicted proteins | sample DeeMarSeWOR28_12_FD_187461 | JGI IMG/M metagenome (GOLD analysis project Ga0209536, IMG submission 187461) | Marine sediment microbial communities from White Oak River estuary, North Carolina - WOR-2-8_12 (SPAdes) (version 2) | ecosystem: Environmental > Aquatic > Marine > Intertidal zone >...
TATTAGTGATTGTCACAAATACGTTCTGATTGGGAATCGTTTTTTGCTACAATCACTTATGCCGCCATCCTTTTATCGGAACATTTTTATGACAAGCGGCATAATTTTGGATATGGGGCATCTTCGATTCTCTGTCAATTTGGATATGAATTAAAAATATGAATATCGCATCGAAGCTACGTATACTGGCACAAATTTATGAGATTTATGATGAGTTTGCGGCCGCGCTGGACCTGGCCTGCAGAAAAAGGTGCGCCCATTGCTGCACGAATGATGTTGCCCTGACAACACTCGAGGGGTATCGGATTATCGACAGCCTGGATCAAACCTCAACATCTGACCTGCTCACCGCGGTCTCGTCGCAATCGAAGGCAAAACGATTTCAACCTGCCGTAACAACCAACCAACTCGCAGAACTTTGTGCGAAGGGCATCGATCCACCGGATGAAAATGAAAATTCCGCAAGGCAAATCTGCTCGCTTTTAAAGGAAAACATCTGCTCTATATACCCGCTGCGGCCATTTGGGTGCCGATGCATGATGTCCCGGCACAACTGCGGGGGAAAAGGATATGCCGAAATTGATGATTTTATTTTATCGGTGAATACCGTCTTCATCCAGACCATCGAACATATCGACGCCATCGGGTGCACTGGCAATCTTGTCGATGTGGTGGCCGCACTTTTACTGCCGGAAAATAGACTGGCTTATGAAAACGGTGTGCCGAAATGCACGACGGCCGGGCTTATCCGGAACCGCCCGCTCAAGATCCTGATGATTCCGCCCGAGCACCGCGCAAAGATGCAACCGATACTTCAATGCCTCAGAAACATCAAAAATTAATTTCCAATATCGAATTCCGAAATTCAGATGTCAAAAAATCGAATCGAAACCGCAACGCAAAACGCGCACCTGCAGTCCGATCCTATTGTATCTGAAAGAACGCTTCTTCGAACTCCGGCTTGCCTTCATAACGGCTCATGAAAAATCCCGGCATTTGATCTATATTTTCAAACATGGCCGGATCAGCCTCTATACCGGCCTTGTGGAGTGCCTCGAGCATCACCTTGGGCTTTGGGGGACAGCCCTTAATCGGAATTATCTCCTTGATATTCGGGTTGTCCTTGTGGGCCTGATACATGCATTTGCCCAACAAAATCGTCTTTTTCATGCCGGGCTTCGGTTTCATGAATTTGCCGGTGAGAACCTCCACCTTGTCCCAGGGCTCCCCCTTCCAGGCATAGCGGATGGCCGATAACATCAGGCCGTTAAGGCCGGCGCAGTAAGTACACATGGAAAGATCAAATTTCTGATAATACAGGCCTTTGATCCCCTGTTTGGCCATGGGTATGGGCATAATCCCCTCTTCGGCCTCGCTGTAGACGAAGTCATGGTCATGAAATTTAGCAACGTCTCCGATTTGCTCCCCGACCACCTCGATATCGGATAGATCGCAGGGCCGCCGGCGATTCATGGCGGCATGCACCAGGTGGGGAATCTCTTCGATTTTTTTACCCAGGACCCTGGCCCCCACCAAATCAGCGGAGAGCAAATCGGCCGAAGCGACCAGAAGATTCGATCTCTGCAGATGACCGTCCATACTGGGTCCTCTCTCGTTGGTGTAGATACCGTCCAGCAGTGTGAACATCGGAGGCATTTTGTCGGCAAGCTTGGCGATCCAGAAATTTAGATCTTTACCCGGGGTCATGTTGTGGCACTTCTTGCGCGAGGCGATATCGATCATCCCCTTTAAATTCTTGATGCCCAAACTGACGGCCGTTTGGTTGTGACACTTCATTACCGGAAGATCCACGACAAAGTCGCTGCGGATAATATCGGTATTGAAGCGCATCTTGACCCCATCGCCCAGATCCAGCTTTTCAAACGGCCTCTCGAAGATGTTAAAATAATTGACACCATACCGCTTCTTCAAAACCCCGTACCCGAGAGATTCAAAGGCATGGGCCGGGGTCTCAATATCTTTTGCATCACCGGTTACCATGCCCTCTCCGATGGTGATATCATCAATACCCCGCTCTTTGAGCAAAACCACGATATCCTCAACAACTCGCGACGTCGTAATCACTCCCCATTTGGGGAATGAAACCGCCCGGGTCCAGAAAACGATGTTGGGTTTAATGAACACCTTGGCCCTGGGTGGCAGGTGCTCCAGCCCTCGGGACAGCTCCACCGCCTTTCTCACAGATTCCAGGGGTTCCTCATATCGCACGATCGCGGCTAGATAATTGCGCATTGACAGCCTCCTGATCAAAAAACCCGAAGCACTGAATCAAAAATGCTTGAGGTTTTGGATTTGGTCATTCGATATTCGGATTCCTTTCGGGTTTCGAAATTCGAATTCATTTTTCTTGCACGAATTATAACTCATCTCTTGAAATAATATCCTTAACTCATATCGATTCAAACTCCCAGCACCTTGGCGGCATTCAAGCCGCAAATACTTTTGATTTCATTTTTCGACAATCCCGCCGCCTCCATCTCCTTGAAATATCTCTTTGGCGGCAGCAGAGGATAATCGCTGCCGAAAAGGATTTTATCGATCCCAATCAGTTTCATCGCCAGTTGATAAATCTCAGTATCGTAAAGAAACGGTGAGGCCGCCGTGTCAAAATACACATTCTTTAAGCTGTCTTTGACTTCTCGCTTGAGGAGGTTGAAAAAAAACAGCCCTCCGCCCCAGTGAGCCAATACGATCGCGTTTTCAGGAAACTGCCGGATCAGTTGATAAATTTGAGTCAAAGAAATCGGTGTTTTGCCGGGGTAAAAATGTCCGACCGGCTCGTTGGTGTGAATTAGCACAGGCGCCTTGCGGCTGCGGCAGATCGTCATGATCGGTTCCAAATGGCGCAAAATGGCATCGTCAATCCCGGATTGATAAAAGGCAAGCTCGCCGATGCCCAGCATGCCGCCATCCAAACACCGCTGAGTTTCAGCGGCAGCATCTTTGTCAGCGGGATTAACGCATCCGAACCCGATAAAACGATCGGAATGTTTCGAAACGACATCGACAACATAGTCGTTGTGTCGCCTGATGAGCTGGGAATTTATCCACGGAAAACCGAAAACCACAGATTTGTCGACTTCATTTTGATCCATCGCCTCTAAAAGCTGCTCGGCCCCAACCAGGGTGGATTTCGGACTTCGATACAGCAGGCTAAAAGCCGGTTCAGCGGGAAAATAGTTTTCTCTGTTTTCACTTATGGTTTTGGGGAATATGTGGGTATGAAAATCTATTCGCATTGGAATCACTTTCGGAATCCGCCTTTGGGGTCATTGAGCCATAACGCATAACCCGGCAGGAACAGGCATGCCGGCGGATCCTGATGTCGCGGATTCAGTCCAGCTCAGCCTGAATTTAACGCTGTTCATTCATCTTATTGTCAAATATCCAAAACGATACCGCCGCAAACGCACCTTCAAGCAGCAAACGTTTCATTTTCCAGAAACCTTGGGTGGACAGCTTCAGCGGCCCTAATATTTTTATCTCCCTGGATACAAATATATGAAAGCCTTCCACCTGAAAATAGCGGTAACCGGATGCATCGGCAGGCGCCTGGTAAACCGGCTCGATTTCATTTATGATCCCGGCACCGCCGGCATAAAGAAGGTCAAAGGCAACATCCTTGATGCCGCGCTGCTGCATGAACCTTCTGGCGGATGCCGACAGTGTTATTTTTGATTTATCCATCGCTGCCTTTCCCGGAGTGTGATATGCAGCTCGAGCCTGAAATTTTTTACACCGATCCGGAGGTCATGTCCACCCCAAAAAGCGATACGTTTATCTTGGATGCAGGCGGTGGCAATAAAACTCCCAGTTTTTCATTGGATAGACAGCGGTTTGAGGCAATTTCTCTTGAGGAGACCCGGGTCGGCTGCAAATGGGCCGGATGAGAAAAAAATAACGGTTAATCGAGGTTTTCTCAATTAACCGTTAAGGAGGAGAACAGATGAAGAAATTATTAGGCTGTCATTATCCAAATGCAAATTCTTTGCCAAATATAGCTTCAGCTGCTAAAAAATACTGTTTTTACGGAATTATGATTAAAATACGGGTAGTTATGTGTTGATAAAAATATACCGCCCTTTCTGCTACGATGCTTTTGGGAACAATAAGCGAACCCCAAGGTTCAAAATTTTTAACCGTTTTTGGAGAAACTTAAAAAACCTGTTGTTTTTAAAGCATTTTTTCAATATTGAGTGAAGTTCAAAATTTTGAACCCGATACCTGTTTGACCAGCAAAATCAGCATAACCAGCTAAAATTTTTATTGTTTTTTTGGTTTATGACCTTGAACCGCATGCTCACGGGGTGAAATGGCCAAACTGCCTTGAAATATTTGCCATTGATGATGCGGCAATAAAACCAGATTCCAGACATGTGAACGCGTATGGACTTGTTTAAAAAAACGCAAAAGAATCCGATGTATATATATTTGATTGTCCTGAGTATCAGTTCAACCATCGGACTGGAAGTCTGGCGAACGCTGTTTAACAATTTTGCAGTGGAAATAGCAGGTCTGAGCGGCAACCATGTCGGCATGATTCAATCGGTAAGAGAAATACCGGGGTTTTTAGCGCTTCTGGCCGTCTATTTCATTTTGTTCATAAGGGAGCATCGCCTATCGGCGCTTTCAATATTGTTTTTGGGCGTTGGCGTGGCCGCTACCGGATTTTTCCCGTCATATGCGGGTCTGCTGCTTACCACCCTGATCATGAGTTTCGGCTTTCACTATTATGAAACCACCAACATGTCCCTGACCTTGCAATATTTTGACAAAAGCATCAGCCCATGGGTGTTCGGCAAACAGCGCAGTGTCGCCGCCGCTTCCAGTATCGTCGTCGGCATAGCAATATATTTTCTGGCCTTTTTTCTGATATACAAGCAGATCTATATCATAATGGGAGGCCTGATCATCGTTGCGGGCGTGTGGGGCTTTACCCGGGATCCCGTTGATCGGAATTTGATTGCGCAGCGCAAAAAAATGATTTTGCGCAAAAAATACTGGCTGTATTATTTTTTGACATTTATGGCCGGCGCACGGCGCCAGATCTTTATGGCATTTTCCGTTTTGCTCCTGGTTGAAAAATTTCATTATTCGGTTCAGCAAGTCACCATTCTGTTTGTAATCAACAATATTATCAATTATTTTCTGAGTCCCATGATCGGAAGGGGAATTATTCGCTTTGGTGAAAGAAAGGTTTTATCGCTGGAGTATTTCAGCTTGATTTTTGTTTTTCTGGCCTATGCCGCCACCGATTCCAAAATGATCGTGGCCATCCTGTATATTCTGGACCATATATTTTTTAATTGCTCGATGGCCATCCGCACCTATTTTCAAAAAGTCGGTGATCCCCGGGATATTGCCCCGAGCATGGCCGTCGGCTTCACCATCAATCATATTGCCGCAGTTTTTTTGCCGGCTGTCGGTGGGTTGCTGTGGGTGGTTGACTATCGAATCCCGTTTGTCGCCGGAGCCGCCATGGCATGTGTTTCACTGCTGGCGGTACAAAAAATCAAGATACAAAGCTAACGTTATTTCAAAGGATTATAATCCTGCACTCCCTGGTAAAAGAAGGTTTATTTTACCAAAACAGTGTAAATAAAAACGTGGTGAATACCTGGGCCCTGCGCACAGACCTCATCGTTTGATTGAACTGCAGGCCATCAAGCTGTTTTCTTGACAGCAATATGATCATGCCATATCGTAGAGTATGGATTCGGCAATGAAAAGAAAAATCGATGCAGTTTTGGACCGGGTCAAGGAACCCGAAAGCGGCCTTTCGATTGCCCAGCTGGGATTGGTTGAACGGCTGCGGTACAGCTCTGCCAGCAAAAAGCTCTATGTGTGCACCAGCACCATCCGGCCCAACCGCAAGCAGTGCTGCACGGTGCTGCAGGGATTGCTTATCTCCGGCACGCTGAATTCGCTCACCAGGGAGTTTCAAAAGGAATTTCCCGACCTTTCGGTCGAAATTGTCTAAAGACCCCCAGCTTCGGCTGCGTTTTGACAGCCAGAGCCTTAGCTGTACGACTTGCGGAAATTCCTATAAGAACACTTCCATATCCTAAATATTATATGTAAAATCAAACAGTAAAATCATTTCATCCAATTTCAGACCGGGCCTAAATGGGGCTTTCCCCGGGGAATCTGTTTGCCCGCATCTCCACTTTTTCCTTGCCTTTTTTGCCGTGTTGTCTTAGTTAGTGTCCATCCAGAAATGGCAGATTTTATTGCAGGCCAGGACCGCGACAATATTGGGGGCGCAGCGCGCCGGGTCGCGGATTTCAGAAAATCCCGAAGGCCGGCGGGGGCCGAAAGCTGCCGTTTGTGGATAGGCACGGGTTCAATGTTGCTCATAAGAGACCTTTTTACAAGGTATCCAGGCAAAGTTCATAATTTCCGCAGTCACAGATTGCGGTGGCTTCGACAAGAGAATTATGTGCACGGCCTTGGCAGGAGAAGAGGTTTTTTGTTCTCGTTTGTAAACCTTAACAAAAGGAGGAGTTATGGGTGCATTATTGATTATGGTGCTGGCATTCGCCGGGTACATTATTATGTACCAGCTCTATGGCAAATACATTGGCAACAAGATATTTGCCCTGTCCGGCGCAGCCAAAACCCCGGCCGTTGAAATGGAGGACGGAGTCGACTACGTGCCGACCAAAAAAGAAATCATATTTGGTCACCATTTTACTTCAATTGCCGGCACGGGACCGATCGTGGGCCCGGCCATCGCCGTCATCTGGGGCTGGTTGCCGGCCCTGATCTGGGTATTCGTGGGCAGCATCGTGATGGGTGCGGTCCACGATTTCGGCGCCCTGATCATTTCCATGCGCAATCAGGGCAAATCCATTTCCGAATACACCGCCAAATACGTCAACAATCGTACCAAGATATTCTTTTTTCTAATCGTCTTTCTGGAATTGTGGATCGTGATCGCCATCTTCGGGCTGGTGATTGCGGTGGTGTTCGCCATGTATCCAACATCGGTGATCCCGGTCTGGCTGGAAGTTCCCATTGCCATTTATCTGGGCTACCTGATCTACAAAAAAGGCGCCAACGTCATGACCTGGTCGATTATCGCCGTCATTGCCATGTACGTGACGGTGGTCATCGGCGCCTATGTGCCGGTCAAGATGCCCACCATCGCCGGTATTCCCCCCACGGGCGTGTGGACGATTATCCTGCTCATCTATGCCTTTATCGCATCGACCCTGCCGGTCACCACCCTGCTGCAGCCGCGTGACTTTATCAACAGCCACCAGCTCGTTGTTGCGCTGGCATTGCTGGTCCTGGGCGTTCTTTTCACGGGATTCGGCGGTCGTCTGGATATCGTTGCCCCGGCGGTGCAGCTCTCACCGGCCGAATCACCGCCCATGTGGCCGTTTCTGTTTATCACCATCGCCTGCGGGGCTATATCCGGGTTCCATTCCCTGGTGTCCTCGGGCACCTCGGCCAAGCAGGTGCGCGATGAACAGGATTCGCTGTTTGTGGGTTACGGATCCATGCTGCTGGAAGGGATCCTGGCTACCCTGGTGATCATTGCCGTATCGGCCGGAATCGGAATTGCTTACACAACCAAAGACGGTGCAACATTAACCGGAGTTGCAGCATGGACCACGCATTATTCTTCCTGGGCAGCTGCAAATGGTTTAGGTGCAAAGCTAACCGCTTTTGTTGATGGCTCGGCCAACATGATAGCTACTATAGGCATTCCTAAAGCTTTTGCTCTGGTCATCATGGGCGTTTTTGTCGCTTCGTTTGCTGGGACCACACTGGATACGGCCACCCGGATTCAGCGCTATGTGATCGCCGAGTTGTTTGGCGGCCTAAAGCTCAACTTCCTGACCGACCGTTACGTGGCCACATTCGTAGCTGTTGGATCGGCTTTGATCCTGGCTTTTGCGACCGGTGCCAGTGGGGCAGGTGCCATGAAATTATGGCCGCTGTTTGGTGCCACCAACCAGACCCTGGCCGCCCTGGCGTTGATTATCATTACCCTCTATCTCAAACGCCGCGGGGGTATGAAGTGGGTGATATCCGGGGTTCCGGCCGCTTTTATGATTGTGATGACCATCTGGGCGGTTATTCTGAACCAGATATCGTTCGGTGCTAAACACAATGCACTCTTACAGGTGATTAACATCTGCATTCTTATTATAGCGCTCTGGATTGCGCTCGAGGGTATTATCAAGTTCTTCACTGCCGGCGAAGAAGCCGAACCCACCGCACCAGCGGAAGCTTGAACCAACAAGTGGAAGTATCGCCAAGCGGCGATACTTCCACTTTTATAGCGTTTGCCAATAAAAAGGTTGCGGTCGTCTAATCTTTTTTGCAACAATCACTGTCTTATGCCCTATCTTTATTACCGGAACATTTACACAAAGCGGTATAAAACAAATTGCGGGTTCAGTTGGGTTAATCCTCCGGCCTGCTTTCGACATGGGTTCACCGAGAACTGGCAAAAGATGCTCTAAAAATGACCGATGATCTGAAACGCACCTACTTTATTTTGCTGTTTCCGGCTGCTGCAGGTTTTCTTGTAGTTCATATTCTGCGGCATTTCCATATCGTTGAATGGAATATTCCGCAATTTCCGGGTATGATTTCCTCTATTTTCTTTGTTGTTTCCGTCTGCTTTGCAGTGGCCCTGCCGATCTTTTTCCGGGCCGTTTTCGCCAACAAAATGCGCGGCCAAACCCACACTCCCGAAGCGGACTGGTTGATATTCGAACGCAATCTGCTTTTGATCGCCATGACAACGCCTTATGTCTGCCTCATTGCAATGATTTTACAGATTTCGCGTTTTTTTCTGGCCGGAACGATTATCATGGCATTGTATGCCGTCTATTATTATTATCCGTCCAAAAAACGAATCGCGTTTGATCGACGGATTTTTCGCGTAAAATAACTCAAGACACAGGTAGGATACGTTCATGGTACGGATTCTGCGATGGTTCAAGAAACACATCATCGAAGCATTTAAAATCAGTGATGAGGTTATGCGCGCCAAGGCGGTGGAGACCATCGAGCATGAAGTGGCCGAGCTGGACAATATTTTCGGCATTCTGGTCTTGGGCGCCTTTATCGGCATCCCCTCACCACCGATTCATATTACCATGGAACTGCTGCCGCTGATGGACAAGGAATTGGACATCATGCTGGATAAGGTATTAACCGCCCATGACCCTTTGGGACATCTTTTTTCAACACTGGGCATCGATTGAAAGCCTGGTGCAGAGAGCGAAGAGAAAAAGCCTAAATTACAGGCTGGGGCTTCAGCCCAAGTGGAATGCTGGAAGCGTGGAAAATCGGGTTTGGGCGCAACGCAATTGTGAATTCACAGCAGGCTTTGAGGATTAAAATGAATGAAGTGAAAAAACCAAAGCTTTACTTTTTTATCGGCAAGGGCGGGGTCGGGAAATCCACGACTTCGGCTTTGACTTCCGTCTATTTTGCATCTCAGGGCCATAAAACCCTGCTGGTGTCCATGGATCCGGCCCATAATCAATGCGACATTTTCGAGCAGCATTTTTCCGAAAAACCCAAACGCGTCTCCGATACCTTAATGGTCAAGGAGGTGGATACCGACTTCTGGATCGAAAAATATTTGAAAGAAACCACGCGGCAAATCAAAGACACGTACAAATATGAAAGCGCATTTAATCTTCAGAATTATTTCAACGTCCTGCAGTTTTCTCCGGGCCTGGAGGAATATGCACTGATACTGGCCTTTGAAGACACCTTTCGAAAATACAGCGACCGGGAGCATATCGTTTTTGACATGGCCCCGACGGCTTTGACGCTGCGGTTTTTTTCACTGCCGTTTATCACCGAGATCTGGCTGGAAGAACTGCTGAAACTTCGCAGTCAGATTTACCAAAAAAAGGAAATTATTTCCAAAATCAAAATTGCCGGCCGAGAAATCGAACAGGACCGGGTCAAGGCCAAGCTGGAATCCATGATCGTTGCATATGAATCGCTGCGCCAGGAATTTTTATCGGATACCACCCGGGTAAACCTTGTGATGAACAACGACAAATTATCGTTTTCAGAGGCCTACCGCATCCGTCAGAAATTAGCCGATATCAGCATTGTTATCGACAGAATCATTATCAACAAACTCAAAGCAGGTGAAAGCACGGACAAGATCGAAAACGAATTTAAGGAGCAAAAAATAGGCAGGTTTCGGCTGGCAGCCCAGGGCTTATCGGGTTATGATGAATTGAAAAACTATATTGCGGACAACCAGGAGGGTTTTCAGGGAATATAGATGCCCGGGCAGCAAATGGTTAATTCAAATGACGAACGTCGAATCATCCTGAGGCAGACAGTCATTGAGAACATCCAAAGTTGAACATCGAAACACGATGTCGCTGCGCTCCACAATTTAAATTATTTTTTTTAAATCTGATCGCAGATCTTCAATCAATTCCGCTGCATCTTCATCTTTTCCCATTCAAAATTGGATGTTGGGCGTTCGATGTTCGATGTTTATTATTTGGGGCAGTCTCTTCGTCTCTCGGTCTAGAAACCGCTCAACGTATTTGCCGGCAGGCCTTGCGGGTCGCACGCGCGGTTCCTATTTCCAGATACCATCGATATTCGTAGCGCAATTCGCACATTTGCCGCTTTTCATGCCGATCTTTCCCACCTGAAACCCCCAGCGCTCGATAACCTTTTGCCCGCAGCCGGGGCAGAATGTATTTTCCCCCTCATCCCCGGGCACATTGCCGGTATAGACATATCTCAATCCGGCGTCTAATCCAATGTCCCTGGCCATCGAGAGGGTTCCGACCGGCGTCGGGGGCCTGTCCGTCAGTCTGTAGGTCGGATGAAAACGACTGATGTGCCAGGGGGTTTCGGGCCCCAGGTCGTTTTTGATAAACCGGGCCAGGGCTTCAAGTTCGCCCTTCTCATCATTTAAGCCCGGTACCATCAGGGTAGTAACCTCCACGAAAATGCCCAGTGATTTCATCAGCCTCAGCGCTTCCAGGACATGGTTAAGTTTTGCCCCGCAGAGCTCCCTGTAGTATTTATCGGTAAATGCCTTTAAATCCACGTTGGCCGCATCCAGATAGGGCTGGATCATCTCTAAGGCTTCAGCGGTCATATACCCGTTGGTAACAAAAATATTGCGGATTCCTTTTTCATGGGCCAGCCTGGCGGTATCATGGGCCAGTTCAAAAAACACGGTGGGTTCGGTATAGGTGTATGAAATGCTGCGACAACCTGCGCTTTGCGCTGCAATTACGATCTGCTCAGGAGTACAGGTCTCCCCCATAATGGCTCCCTGATGATCGGCGGGCATCTGGGCAATATCGGCGTTTTGGCAAAAGCGACATTTGAAATTACAGCCGACGGTTGCAACGGAATAAGAAAGGGATCCCGGAAGAAAATGATATAAGGGCTTTTTTTCGATGGGATCGATGTGACGGGCGATTACTTTTCTATATACCAGCGTTTTGAGGATTCCGGCATTATTTTCCCTTACAGTGCAGATTCCTCGCCGGCCGTTTTTGATGACACAGCGGTGATTGCACAAATTGCATTTTACCTTCTTATCCTCAAGGGATTCATAAAGATAAGCTTCCATCGTCGCTTTGCTCCCCATCGAATTTGGAAAAAGGGGTTTCCGTGTCTGCCCACTATTTCTGTGAGCTCTGAAGGCAATGTGCACTGGGGTGCCTCCAGATTTTCGCTGCGGCCCGATATTTGGGAAGGTTCGGCTCCCTACCCCGTCGCGGTTCCGGTGGACTGCTTGGCTTGATATCTCATGGCGAGGGGTTTGGTTCTGAATCTGGGGATGAGCGATACGACCATTCCGGCAAAAGCACCGAACGGGCATCGTTGAATAATTCTGTTCTGTTCCAGGCTATGAACATATTTGCCGGATGATGACGGCAACTGGCATACCGTGCGCCAAGATACCGGTACGGCACCCAGAATCTCCCGGATCATCCCCTTGACTTCCCAAACGCTAAAAAATTGGGCGTGATTATAAATCGTTGCCGTAAACATCCCTTTGACACGACGCTGAATGCCTTTGATCGCATACCGGTTCAGCACCCCGATGAAAACCCGATCCTTGGCTACCCGGCAGGCTTCTTCCAGAGCCTTTTTTGGATTGTCTACAAATTCCAGGGTGGTAAAAAGACAGGCATAGGTAAAAGAATTGTCATCAAAGGGAAGATCTTCGGCAAACCCGCGGTAAAGCTCGACCCGATGGCCTAAATCTTTTAGGGCAATATCCAGCATGTAGGTGGAAGGGTCCAGTCCGGTTACCTGTAATCCCATATCCAGGAATGCATGCAGGCAGGCTCCGGTCCCGCAGCCGATGTCGATAATAGATTCCCCTCGCATCGGTTTAAGCAGATCGCGCATCAGCTGGGTTTCAAGCTCAAAAACAGCCTTGTTTTGAGCTTTCTCTAACCAGCTCTCATACGCTAAGGCGTCCTGGAAATCAAAAACATGTCCCATGCGAAACAATCTAAGCAATAAATCCCAGTTTATCAAGACCAAAACTTAATCCGACGTTTTTGCTGCCGGGGTATCAGCGGCGGCTTTTTTCTTCTTGTAACCGGATCGTTTTTTCTTTTTCTTGGCGGGTTCCATGGGGGCTTGCGGTGATTTTGATGGTTCATCTGTCTGGGGCTCGGGGCCAAAGCCAAAGAAAGCACCCGGAAAAGAACGGGGCTTGCCGGTTTTAGCTGTTTTGCGGTGGGCTGCAGGCTTTTGGTGAGTTTTTTTATCCCGGCCCTGGGCCCGTTTTCTGAGCTGAGCTCTGCGATTGGGCGGGCTCAATTTTGACTGGTCTTTTACATACCAGTCATCCTCGGGCCAGACGACCGGAATTTTATAATCCAGCATTTCCTCCAGCGGCTCCAAATGAAAAACATACGCCTCGCAGGCCAGCGACAGTGCCCGGCCGGTTTTGCCCGCCCTGGCGGTTCGGCCGATTCGGTGAACATAGTTTTCGGAGTCCTGAGGCAAGTCATAGTTGATGACATGGCTGATATCTTCCACATGAATACCTCTGGAGGCCACATCGGTGGCGACCAAAATTTTGATCTTCCCGTTTTTATATTGTTCCATCAGGCGAAACCGTTTGCGCTGGGGCAAATCGCCGGTAATGCCTTCCGCCGGCCAACCGTTGCCTTTCAGTTTCAATGTCAGCCAATCCACACCGGCTTTGGTATTCACAAAAATAAGTACGCGGCTCCAGTCCTCTCTTTTCAGCAAACCCAGAAGCAAGGGAAGCTTTTTCTCCCTGCCGACATGAAATAACACCTGATCGATGCCTTCGACGGTTATCTGGTCAGGGGTAACAGAAATAAATTCCGGCAGGTTCATATACTCATAGGTAAGTTCCATAACGCGAAAGGATATGGTAGCAGAGAAAAGCATGGATTGTCTTTTTTCATAAGGCGGAAGTTTACGCAGCAGGTAGCGCATATCTTTGGTAAAGCCAAGATCAAAAAGGCGGTCGGCTTCATCGATGACCAGAACTTCAATACCTTCTGTTTTGAAAATTCCCTGCTTGAGATAATCGATAATCCGGCCCGGTGTGCAGATAATGACGTCCACTCCCCGGCGAAGAATATCCGCCTGCCGGCGATAATCGATACCGCCCACGATCTGGGTCAGTCTTAAATCGGTATGGCGAAAAAGGATTTTCGCTTCCTCGTAAATTTGGTGAGATAACTCGCGGGTCGGCGCGATAATCAGGGCCGAGGGAAGATCCCTTGACTTTTCCGTTGATGCCAACAGGCGGGCAATAACAGTGACCAGGAAAGCAGCGGTCTTGCCGGTGCCGGTCTGGGCCTGGCCGGCGACATCGCGTCCGGCAAGGGTGGCGGGTAGGGTTTGAGCCTGTATGGGGGTGCAATAAACGAATCCGGCATCGCTTAAGCCGGATAATGCTTCAGCGGGCAGGTTAAACTCATCAAATCGGGTTTGGGTTAGAAATTCAGGCTTATCAGCCCGTCGAACTGAAATAGAGCTTGCAATCCCATTGGGGGTTATTTCATTTTCCACAATTTTTTACCTTTGATTCAACCGCAGTCATCCGAGAAGCATCTCAAAAATAGAATAGCCTCTGAACCCGGTGTTCTCATATAACTTTTTTTTTACCTCAATAGCAAAACAATTATACGCGGCTTTTTAGATTTTGCAAGTCACCGAAGCTTGACAGGGTAATAAAGCTCCGACAAAATGTACGCGTAGTGGTTGCGATTCACTGCAATTCATAAACCTGCCGCAATCACAAAATGTATCAATTGATACAACCGCTGCTTGCTGTTTGAACTCGTTTTGTCAATGTGATAAGTAACAGCGAATCGAGCCGTCGGGGCATTTTCCACAATGCCTTTGTGAAAGCGCCCCGCTTGCGCGGCCATTTGAATTACCCAAACAACAAACATAGGGCTGAGATGACAAAAGAATTTTTCAGAGTCACCCATTTGGAACAGGTTTTCACCTATATCCAGCAATTCGCGCGCGTTGAAACGGAAGTTGTGCCTCTATCTGAAACCGTTGCCAGAATTTTAGCAGCAGATATAATCTCCGATGTCGACCTGCCCGACTTTCGACGGGCCACCATGGATGGATTTGCAGTACAGGGATCATCCACCTATGGCGCCAGCGAGAGTAATCCGGCCTATCTGACGGTTACCGGAACCATCTCGATGGGACAATCACCGGATTATGCCATTGGTCCGGGTGAAGCGGCCCGGATCGCAACCGGTGGGATGTTACCTCAGGGTGCTGACAGTGTCGTAATGATCGAACACACAGAGGCCATCGACGATTCGACCATCGAGGCCTATCGCAGTGTGGCACCCGGTCAAAACATAATAGAGATCGGTGAAGATTTTACAAAAAACAAGCGCATCCTTGCCTGTGGCACAAAGATAAGGCCTCAGGAGTCCGGGCTACTGGCAGCATTCGGCAAGCAGACCGTTGAGGTCTATAAAAGACCGGTTATTGGGATTATCTCTACTGGAGATGAGATTGTAGACACAACCGCAAAACCGGGTCCGGGTCAAATTCGGGATATCAACTCCTTCACACTTTCGGCAATGGTAAATCTATCCGGCGGAATTCCCATCACATTCGGTATCGTCAAAGACGATTTTCAATCGCTTTTTAAAAAATGCTCCCAGGCGCTGGACCGGTGTGATATGATCCTTGTTTCCGGTGGAAGCTCGGTTGGCACCCGCGATTTTACAATCGAGGTTATCTCAGCCTTTGCCAAAGCCGAAATTTTGGTGCATGGCATATCCATTAGTCCCGGCAAACCAACGATTCTGGCGAAAGTTAAAAACAAAGCCTTCTGGGGTTTGCCCGGTCACGTCGTTTCTGCAATGGTGGTATACTCAAGAGTCGTAAGCCCCTTTATTGATCATGTTGCCGGAATCTCAGCCCCGCAGCAAAAGAAAACAGGGCTGCGCGCTCGGTTGAGCAGAAATGTGCCCTCGGCTCAGGGACGTGTGGATTATATCCGCGTTCGCCTGAGTCAAAAAGAGGGCAACAGATGGGCCGAGCCTATTCTGGGGAAATCAGGCCTTCTGAATACCATGATCAAGGCCGATGGACTGGTCGAGATCGGGCTGAACCTCGAGGGATTGGATAAGGGCGCGGAGGTCGAGGTAATACCTTTCTAGCGTCTCGAAAATGACTTCTAGCCCAATGCTCCTGTGGCGGGCAAGTCCTTCCGAGACGAAAATGCCTCTTTATCGTTGCCTGTTTCCTAAAAAAAAAATTCAACACCGGATTTGAACAGCTGGAGACATAATGAGCAAAGACCGCCACATTTATTTAAACATGAAGACCTTGAAAGAGGCCCGTGAAATAATTTTTGAGCGCTTCCGGCCGCCGGAACAGCTCGGCGTTGAAGTTGTCGCCGCACCTGAAGCAGTCGGCCGCGCACTCGCAGAACCGGTGTGGGCCGAACTATCCTCGCCGAATTTCCATGCAGCGGCGATGGACGGGATTGCCGTCAAAGCTCAAATCACATTCGGAGCCAATCAAACCGCACCCAAAGCGTTGACCGTGAATAAAGAAGCCTATTATGTCAACACCGGCCATGTGATGCCGGAAGGCACTGATGCCGTGATCATGATCGAACATGTGAACATTCTGGACGATGGCCGGGTCGAGATTGAAGCACCGGCCTTTCCCTGGCAGAATGTCCGCCGGGTGGGCGAAGACATTGTCGCCACCGAATTGCTCTTTCCTCAAAATCATGTCCTTACACCCTATTGTATCGGAGCACTCTTGACCGGAGGTGTTTTTTCCGTTTCTGTCAGGGCAAAACCTAAAGTACTCATCATTCCCACCGGTTCAGAAGTCTGCGATTGGCGCAACCTTAAGATGCGGGAATTTAAAGCCGGCCAGGTCCTTGAAACCAATTCATTTGTGCTCGGCAAACTGGTTGAGTCCTGTGGAGGTGTTTTTTCCCGGCACAAAATAATTGCTGATGAATTGGATAAAATTAAACAGGCCGTGAATGAGGCTGTAAACGATGATTTTCAGATGATTCTGATTATCGGGGGCTCGTCGGCCGGGTCCAAGGATTACAGTAAGGATGTCATTCTCGAACTGGGTGAGGTTCTGGTTCACGGAGTAACCATAATGCCCGGAAAACCACTGGTTTCAGGGGTCGTCGAGAACAAACCGGTTTTTGGCATTCCCGGCTATCCGGTATCGGCTATCATTGCTTTTGAACAGTTTGTTCAGCCGCTGCTATACAGGCTGCAGGGGCAAAGCGAACCGAAAAAAAAGACCATAACGGTTGTACCCACCCGTAAGATTGCTTCAAAGCTTGGGGTCGAGGAATTTGTGCGCGTAAAACTCGGCAAAGTCGGCGCAAGAGTGGTGGCCACGCCGCTCCCGCGAGGCGCAGGATCTATAACCTCTATTACCGAAGCAGATGGAATCATCCGCATACCCAACCATGTAGAAGGCGTCAGAGAGCAGGAAATGGTTGCGGCCGAACTTTTAAAGCCGTTGTCTTCGGTGCAAAACACCATCGTCATCGTCGGCAGCCATGACAATACGCTGGATGTACTGGCCGACCAGATCAAAGCAAAACATGGCCACCTTAGTCTCTCTTCGAGCCATGTGGGAAGCATGGGCGGCCTGATGGCGATTAAAAGGGGTGTATGCCACTTGGCGGGATCTCATCTGCTCAACACCCAGGATGGTACATATAACGTATCCTACATTAAAAAATTGTTGCCGAATGTCGAGATTAAGTTGGTCAATCTTGTTTTTCGCGACCAGGGGCTGATTGTCCCGAGAGGAAACCCAAGGGAAATAGGGGGTATCGAAGATCTTGCCAGAAACGATATCCGATTTGTCAACCGTCAAACGGGTTCCGGGACCCGAATTCTGCTTGACTACAGGCTTCAGCAAATCGGCATTCGCCCGGATAGCGTCAGGGGGTATCATAGTGAAGAATTTACCCACATGGCCGTGGCCGTGGCCGTGCTCAGCGGCACGGCAGATACCGGCTTGGGAATTCAGGCGGCTGCGAAAGCATTGAATCTGGATTTTATCCCGGTCGTCACCGAACAGTACGATTTAATCATTCCCAGGACGCATTTTGAATCCAAAAACATTCAACTCCTGCTCGAAATTATCAATTCACCGGAATTTAAGCAGCGGGTTGAGGCTTTGGGCGGCTACAGCACAAAAAGCACCGGGACAATCATTGAGATTTAGCATTTTTCCCAAGAAAGCGATAAAGCAAGGTTTAACCCCGATGCACCCGCAAGGCGACATTTACGCTGTGGCCTGCAAGGATATGAACAAAACTGAAAACAAGCGATAAAAAAATATTTGCGACTCTTTTCTTTTCAATATTTGCTGCTGTCACCGGAGTAGGAATTGTTGTGCCGCTATTGCCGGTCTATGCCCATGATCTTGGTGCCAGCGGCTTCTTCGTCGGGATGATATTCGGGGCGTTTTCGCTTTCCAGGACTTTTTTTCTGCCTTATTTCGGACGGCTTTCAGATAAAAAGGGACGCAAACCATTCATTGTTCCCGGGCTGCTTGCCTATGCCTTGATATCCGTCGCATTTATTTATTCCAGCAATGTAAATTCACTGATCATAATTCGTTTTTTTCAGGGTATTGCCTCGGCCATGCTCATGCCGGTCATCCAGGCTTATATCGGCGATATCACCCCCGGCGGTCGCGAAGGCTTCATCATGGGGTCGTTTAACATGTCCATGTTTATCGGGCTGAGCCTTGGGCCTTTGCTCGGCGGCATCATAAAAGACCAATTCAGTTTGCAGGCTTCATTTATTTGTATGGGCGTTCTGGCAATGATCGGTTTTTTTTTAAGTTTTACACTCCTGCCGCCTACAAAATCCGAGCAGGTCTTCAAAACCCACCGATTGCCCGTACCCTGGCGCAAAATTGTTTTTAATGGGCAGATTGCAGGCCTTTTTGTTTTCAGGTTTGGCCATATTGCCTGCATTGGTATTATCTGGGGCTTTGTCCCCATTTATGCCGATGTACGATTTTCCCTTTCAAGTTCATCCATCGGAATCCTGATCATGCTTGGCGTGCTTGTCAGTGGCCTGATCCATGTCCCGATGGGCCTTTTAGCCGACCGGTTGAATCGAAAAATGATGATCGTTTTCGGAGGGGTTGTTGCCTGTTATGCGATTTTATCTTTTGAATGGGCAAACACCTTCCGGGATATGATACAGGCCGCCATCATCTTTGGGTTGGGCGGCGGAATATCCATGCCGGCATTAATGGCAATGGCGGTTTCGGAGGGTAATAAAAGCAAGGCCATGGGCAGTGTCATGGCCTTGATGACCGTTGCACACAGTACGGGAATGCTAACCGGGGCCCTGCTGGGGGGATTCATAATGGATTGTTTCCAGCTGCGTATGGCCTTCCCGGCAGGTGCCGTCCTGATGGCACTCAGCACAGCGCTCTTTATCCTGGGCACCTCTGGCAGCAAAGTTGTCGTTTAACGGACAAAGCGCTTCGGCGAGAAGCTTCCGCCCGGCGACGATCCTAAATTGACAACAACCATTCTTGCATTACCTTTAAACAAAATTATCTGATGTGAGCCTTGTCAGATCAATCGTGATGTATTTTTTTCATCTGAAGTTGTCAATATCTGAATTTTGATCTAAAATTTAAGATAGCCGACAAGCTGAAGCGCTGATAACGACAACAGCATACAACCCCGGGTATAGATCGAGAAATTTGTGAGCACAGATGAGTGTTAAAAGGGATTATTACGAAGTTTTAGGCTTAGACAGAAGCGCGACGGCCGAAGAGTTAAAAGCCGCGTACCGCAAGCTCGCCCTGCAATATCATCCCGATAGAAACCCCGATAACAAGGATGCGGAGGAAAAATTCAAGGAAGCCGCTGAAGCCTACGAGGTTTTGCGAGACCCTGAGAAGCGTTCGATTTATGATCAGTTCGGACATCAGGGACTTGAAGGTGCCGGTTTTTCGGGGTTCGGCGGGTTTGAGGATATTTTTTCGAGTTTCGGTGACATATTTGAGGACTTCTTTGGTTTCGGCACGCGCAGACGCTCAAGAACCCGAACCCAGCGTGGCGCCGACCTGAGATATGACATGCGGCTCAGTTTCATGGAAGCTGCCTTTGGAACTGAAACCGAGATCGATATCGAAAAAATGGAAACCTGCCCGGAATGCCAGGGTAGCGGAAGCGAGCCGGGAACACAGCCGGAAAATTGCAGGCAATGTGGTGGATTCGGACAAGTTTCAAGAAGCCAGGGTTTCTTCACGGTGCGAACGACCTGCCCCAACTGCCGCGGCACCGGTCAAACTATCACATCACCATGTGCAAAATGCAACGGCTCCGGGCAGCTTATGAACCGCAAAAAGGTTTCCGTCAAGATTCCGGCCGGGGTCGACAGCGGTTCACGACTTCGGCTCAATAACGAAGGCGAGGCCGGCGCATACGGTGGTCCCCCCGGAGATCTTTATGTTTTCATCCACGTTGACCCGCACGAATTTTTTAAACGCAGAGAATCCGATGTCATCTGCCAGGTGCCGATATCATTTGTGCAGGCAACACTTGGGGATAAAATTACGGTTCCCACCCTAAATGGGGAAAAAACCCTGGTCATTCCCAAGGGGACCCAGCCCGGAGATTTATTCTATTTTCACGGGGAGGGCATCCCTTCACTGCGGAGCAGGAATCGGGGAGATCAAATCATCCAGGTGGATATTAAAACACCGACCAATATCAGCAAAAAACAGGAAGCTTTGCTTCGGGAATTTGCCAAACTGGAATCCAGCAAGCTCTCCAACAAATTAAAGAATATTCTCAAGGGGGGCGCGACGACTACAGCATAGAGGGATTTCACAAAATTTGGATTTTGGACGACTCAAGTTATGCCGTGTTGATCGAATAAGCAACGATTTTTCCTTTCCTTACCCAAGATTCCGCTATTCCATCATTCCAAATTTGCGAAAGCTGAGGCGCCAGGTTTGCTCATAAGAGCCAAAAAACTAACTTTTCAGGATACACGAGATAAACAAATATGTATGAATTAAAGGTGGTGACACATTTTGCGGCTGCCCATCAGCTGGCAATGGTCGGTTCTAAATGCGAAAATATGCATGGCCACAACTGGAAAATCGAGGTATACGTTACCGGAGAAAAAACAGACAGAGCCGGTATACTTGTTGATTTCGGCGTGATCAAAAAACACGTTGCGGATATCATGGCCATGCTGGACCACAAGTATCTGAATGAACTCGAATACTTTGAAAGCAGTCAACCATCTTCGGAAAACATTGCTTTTTGGGTCGCCCGGGAACTCGGGCGCAAATTTGACGGTTCGTCCGTGAAAGTCAGCCGGGTTTCAGCATGGGAATCCGAGGATGCCTGCGCGACCTACATTGTCGATGGTCCATAGTCCGTTGTCCCTTGTCCTTCAATAGCCTTCCATTTTTCCATTAACTCGTCTCTGCTAATAATACACGACACGTCATCCACAACCTTGCGGATATTGTCCATCCCGCCTTCCTGGCGATCGACCAGAATAACAGCTTTGACCACGTCCAAACCTTCAGCGCGCGCCCGTTCAATGGCTTTGACGGTCGAACCGCCGGTAGTGGCAACATCATCTAAAATTGCGATCCGTTGACCCGGCTGGATGTCGCCCTCGACCCATCGAACAATCCCGTGATCTTTTTTCGTTTTCCGAATTGAAATCGCATGAACAGGCCGGCCCCTTAATTCGGAGGCAAAGGCGGTTGCCACCGCCAGGGGATCGGCTCCAAATGTCATGCCTCCGACGGCGGTCACCCTGCAATCACAAATTTCATCAAAAATCAGATGACCCACCAGAAACATGCCCCGGGCATTTAACGTTGTCGGCTTGCAGTTGATGTAAAACCGGCTCATCCGACCCGAAACCAGCTTAAACACGGGCTTGTCGCTGAATTTAAACGACTTGCGGCAGATCATGTCGATAAGCTCATTTTTCATGGGATAACTCCATGCCGGGGGGGGAGACGCCACCCCTCATTCATCAATAAAACTGCTGAGGGTATCTAAGAAATGGTTGATTTAAAAGCACGTATCCGATATAAAAAAGCCTCCACCAAAATGGAAGAAGCAAGTTTAATGGGATTCAGTGGAGGCTTTGAGCAAGAAAAACCAATGACGGCACTCCTTGAACTCAAAGCACTCATACCAGCAAAACAAATAAGGGTCAATCCATAATCCGACGGGAAAGCCGGTTTTTCAGGGTTGATCGAAGAGAAATCAATATGACGCAAATACGAATACAAAGATTGCTGATCAGCATTATCATTGGACTTTTTCTTTCAAACCCCGTTTTTGCCTTTGCCGAAGAAACTACCGGGAAGTTAAACCTCCTGCAAACCATTGATGCCGCTCTTGAAGCAAACCTGAGCCTGAAACGATCCAAAGAGGAAGTCAAAGCCGCACAGGCCAACAAGAGGGCGCGCACAACCGAATTCTTACCGACCTTGAATGCGACATACGGTTACATATATCGTGACAAGCCAACCCGGCAGTCCCTGGGTGTACCGCCGGGACAAATTGTTGATGTTCTGATAAATCCTGATGAAGAATATAACTTTGTGACCTCATTTACCCAGCCTATTTTTACTGGATTTGCGCTGCTCAACCAGTATAAAATTGCCGATCTTGGGCTGGATGTTGCCGAAATTTCAGAAAAACTGACACGCCAGGATGTAATTCTGGATGCCAAAAATGCATACTATTTGGTTCTGAGGGCCCAAAAGCTGGTCGTGGTCGCCGAAGACACCGTAAAACAGATAAGCGCCCAGAAAGAGGTGGCCGAAAATATGCATCAGGTCGGCATGAGCCCCTTGAACGATTTGCTGCAAAGCCAGGTCCAGCTCGCCAATGCCAGGCAGGCCTTGATTAAGGCTCAGAACAATTTAGAGGTCACCAAGGCCCAGTTTAATACCCTGCTTCGCAGGCCGGTGGGCACCCCGGTAGTCATAGAGGATATTCTCGATTACACCCCCTTTGATGCCGGCATCGACTATTGCCTGGCAGAGGCCGAGACGAACCGCCTGGAAATAAAAGTGGCTGATTTGGAAGTAGAGATCGCGGAACGAGACTACAAACTGACTCAGAGGAATTATTACCCGTCGATCAACCTGAAAGGCACCCTCACGCACCGGGGGACGGACTGGGATGTGAACGGTGGCGAGGGCATCGGCGATGACGAGTTCTGGGATATCCGGGCAACAGCGACTTGGGATTTTTGGCAGTGGGGACGAACCCGTTACGGCGTCCAGGAGAAGCTGAGTCGTCTTTCTCAGTCTAAATTCCGCAAGGAAGAGATTTTTGATAATATCGAGCTGGAGGTCAAACAGTCCTATCTCAGAACCAAGGAATCTGAACAAAATATCACCACCGTTGAGAAGGCCATTGAGCAAGCCAAAGAAAATTTGAGGATAACCGAAGAGCGTTATAAGGAACAGGTATCGACCACCACCGACGTGTTGGTTGCGCAAACACTGCTCACAGAAACGATGACCAATTATTACAATGCATTATACGATTTTAAAATCGCTAAGGCAATCCTCTACCGGGCGATCGGCCAAGAAGTATTGGAATGATAGACGCCAATGAGAAAAGCTCCATCATCAGGATGTTTCATGTTCATCACAATTACGGAGCAAAACGGGCACTGATTGATATTACCCTGGATATCGCAAAAAATGAATTCCTTTTTGTCAGTGGGCCCAGTGGTGCCGGCAAAACCACCCTTATCAAACTTTTTTATCTCGCTGAATCCATATCCGAAGGACAAATATTAATCGACGGGATGAATCTTTCGCGAGTTCCTCCCAAGCGCATTCCTTTTTTGAGAAGAAAATTCGGCATCATATTTCAGGATTACAAGCTTATACCCACCCGATCCGTATTCGACAACGTTGCGTTGGTTCTTGAGGCCGCCGGAAAAAAAAAGCGATTCATTCAAAAAAAAGTCAGAAGTGTGCTCAGATCAGTCGGCATGGAAGATCGTTACAACGCCCTGCCACCCAGCCTGTCCGGTGGCGAGCAGCAAAGGGTTGCGGTCGCCAGAGCAATGGTCGGTGATCCTAAAATTATCCTCGCAGACGAACCCACGGGCAGCCTGGATGCCGAGGCTGCTGGATTTATCATGGGTTTGCTGAGAGGCGTTTATTTACGTGGCGCTACAGTTATTATTGCCACCCACGATAAGGAGCTCATCCGCAAAACCGGCGGACGGGTTTTATTTCTAAAACAGGGTAGGCTGGAAGGATCTACATTTGTAGACAAACAGCATGATGACGCTATTTTTTAAACGCGCAATTGAAGACATTCTCAAAAACCGATTTTTAAATATCGTAACCATCATAACCATATCGCTGTCCACCCTTATCGTCAGCGCTTTCATACTTTTCTTCATCAATACCAATAAAATAATCAATTTATGGCAACAAGGCATTCGGGTGATGGCCTATCTCGAGCCGGGCACCGCTGCCTCCGAACGCGCCGAGATCGAAGGACAGATTAAACAGCTTGACGGCGTAAAACATGTCCGGTTCATCTCAAACGAAGAAGCTTTAGACCAGCTCAAGTCCCAGATGAAGCGGCAATCCTCTCTTTTTGAGAATCTCGCCGAAAATCCTTTACCGGATGCTTTCGAGATCAGGATGAGGGCATCTGAGCAAAACTGGAATAAGATCGAAAGCCTGGCAGATCGCGTCGAATCTGTCAAAGGGGTTCAAGAGGTGGAATACGGTCAAAAATGGCTGGGACGGTTCGCAAATATTTTTGATATGTTCAAAGTGGCCGGATATACCTTGGGCGGCATATTCTTTATGGCCACGGTGCTGATTGTTGCCAACACCATTCGCCTGGTAATCTATTCAAGGCGTGAAGAAGTTGAAATTATGAGATTGGTTGGTGCGGCCGACAGCTTCATCAAAATGCCTTTCTACATCCAGGGGATTATACAGGGCGCATTGGGTGCTATCGTCGGCCTGGCGGTTTTGTTAATTTCATTTCTAGCAATCGAATCAAATATGGAGCAGGGTTTATTCGCCGGCTTTTTTCAATTCCGATTTATTCCTTCACGCATTCTATTATCGATTATTTTTAGCAGCATGCTTGTCGGATGGATCGGCTGCTATCTATCTTTGAAACAATATTTAAGGGTATAATGTTTTATCGAGCGAGGTCATCAACACATCCTGCAATTACGATCATCCTCTTTACCGCAGCCCTCTTCCATATTTTAGGAGGTCGCCCGGTCCTGGGGTCCAATTTGCGTGAAATCGGCATCGTGATGGTGGAAAATTTAAATGTAAAATCCGAACCCAGCGATCACGGGTTTTTGCAGAAACGGCTTAAAAAGGGGACCCAGTTTAGAATTATCAAGCACCATCAGGGCTGGCTTCAGATTCTGCATGGCGGAGAGGTGGGGTTTATTCGAGATGAGGATCATCTCGTAAAGATAATTCGTCAGAAAAATATCGATACAAAAACAAATGAACCCGGACCAATTCAAAAGCCCGCAAGCCAGGTCGACACGCTGGAAGAACAAAAAAAGGATGTCCAGCGAAAAATTGAGAAAAGTGAGGATGAAGTACAAAAAATTACTCAGAAAGAAAAGGAGATCATTGAGAGCTTGAACGCGGCGGATCTCGCACTGAATAAATCCCGAAATCGGCTAGCCGGCATAGAATCGGAAATGGAAAGCCTTGAGCAAAAGAAAATTGCTGCAACGAAAGAATCAGAAGATCTGATGAAACAAATTAAAACGAATGAACGATATGTAGCGAAAAGGTTGGTGGCCCTGTATAAATTAAACCAGCTGGGGCAAATCCATCTGCTGGCATCAGCCGATACGATGCAGGGCTTAATACAGCGCCGAACGGCCCTGGAAAAAATTCTAGCTTATGATCAAAAAATCCGCGAGGACCTGGAAAAAGATCGGGCCAGGCTTAACGGCGTTCTAATGGGAATTAAAAAATATGAAAACCAAAACCGCTCCCTGATGGCCGAATACGAGAAACAGCTGGATCGCATATCCCGGGAGAGATCGGATCGGGCGAAGCTGCTTGCGGAGGTGCGCAACCAAAAATCACTTGAACTGGCAGCCATTGAAACCCTGAAAAATTCAGCGAAAGAGCTTGACCGGCAGCTTAATATGCTGACCCGGCAGACAGATCCGGCATCCCATGAAAAAAATATTCAACAAACATCTATTACAGACTATAAAGGGTTGCTTAATATGCCCGTTGAAGGTAAAATAGTTAATTTGTACGGACCATATAAGAACACTAAATTTAATGTTCTAAACTTCCGAAGCGGAATAGACATTAAGGCGGAAAAAGGCGATCCTGTGCGGGCCGTATACAGCGGCAAGATTGTTTACTCCAATTGGTTTAAGGGTTATGGCAATATGATCATTATTGACCATGGAACCAATTTCCACACCGTCTATGCCCACATTGAAGACATTTTCAAGTTCAAAGGAGATGCCGTAGAAACCGGCGAAGTAATTGCAACGGTAGGAGATACCGGCTCGATCACGGGGTCGAAACTCCACTTCGAGGTGCGCTATCACGGTAAAGCCGTTGACCCTTTGATATGGCTCAAGAAAGGCTAAAAGCATAAAATAGAAGGAGCAACTCAATGATTCGAAGTAAAAACCAACATGTCAAACTATGGCTGCTCATGATCGCCGCGGTTGTTGCCTGGACCATTGGGACTGGTTTTTACCATGACCTGTCGGCTACCAATGAAGAGACCTATGAAGGGCTAAAGGTATTCTCCGATGTGATCGAACTGATTGAAAAGGAATATGTTGATGAGGTCGACACCAAAGAGCTCATCCAAAACGCCATTCAGGGCATGGTCCAAAGTCTTGACCCGCACTCATCCCTGCTCCCGTCCGAGGCTTTTGAAGATTTGCAAATTGATACCAAGGGGAAGTTTACCGGGATCGGTATTCATATAACCATGCAGGACGGCTTTGTCACGGTAATTTCACCGATCGAAGATACACCCGCCTATAGAGCCGGCATTCAGGCCCGAGACAAGATCATTAAGGTTGATGGGAAACCAACCAAAGACTTAAGGCAAGCCGTAAACATGATGCGAGGCCCAAAAGGAACCAAGGTGGTGGTGACTATCTTGCGTGAGGGAGTAAAAAAACCGCTTACCTTTGAATTGGTTCGTGATGTAATTCCGATCGTCAGCGTCAAGCACCTGATGTTGGAACCCGGCTATGGCTATGTCCGTGTTTCTCAATTCGCCGGCAATACCACCAAGGAGCTAACCGAGGCCCTGTCTGAGATAGAATCGACCAATTCCCCTATAAAAGGACTTATCCTCGATCTCAGGGACAATGGCGGAGGATTGCTCAATCAAGCCATCCAAGTTTCTGATCTTTTTTTGGAAAGCGGAAAGATCTTATCCATTGAAGGACGCAACAAAAAAAACACCAAGGTGTTCAAGGCGACCCCCAATCAGATTCAGCGCAATTATCCCATGATCGTAATCATCAATGGCGGCAGCGCAAGTGCCTCAGAAATCGTGGCCGGAGCCCTGCAGGATCAGAAGCGAGCACTCATTCTGGGGACAACCTCATTTGGCAAGGGCTCTGTTCAAACGGTCGAGACCCTGCGGGACGGCTCGGGCCTCAAATTGACCATCGCCAGGTATTACACGCCCAACGGCCGCTCGATACAGGCTAAGGGCATCGAACCGGATGTCGTCTTAAAGCACCACCGCATAGACCCGAAAGAACTGAAAGAGGATGAGCAGGGCCTATTGAAGGAAAAGGATCTGGAAAATCACCTTGAAGCCGAGCCGGATGAAGGCGACGAGACGGACAACGAATCCGACACCAAAATAAAAGATATCCAAGAAAGCCGTTTTAGAGTGGGGCCGCTGACCATTGAGGTTCTGCAAACCGACAATCAAATCATGCACGCCCTTGAGATCCTCACCAGCTATACAATATTTAAAAGTATTAACGAATAATGGGGTAAATTCAGGAAGGTTTCAAAGCTCAAGGTATGGCAGATGCGGGTTTCCCTTATGTTCCGGCCGGCAGCGTATTTTTCCGATTTCCATCCGAGCTGAAGAAGGTTGCCTCCTATATCATCGATGCTGTCCATATCTTTATCAAGAAATATCGCCCAAGGATATTACCGTCGCCGTTTGGAAGTTTTCGGTTTTTTACCAATATTCCATGCCGCCAGCATCACCTGAACGTAAAGTGTTTCCGCCGTCGCTAAAAAAATCGTGATTTCAAATAATTGTCACATTTTCGAGATGTTGAATGCCTAAAAAACAAGCTTCAAGAAAAAGATCGCGGTCCAAGAAATCCCGCTCCCGGAAAATGATGTCCATCCGGACATCATTGCTAAAGTCAGTCGCCGGACTGGCAATTCTGGTTCTTTTAGTGGCTGCAATAGGCGTCATTGTTCATTATCTGATGCCTCCCAAACAACCTTTGAAATCCGAAAGACGTGAAAAGCCTGTTGCAATAAAAAAGGAGCGCTTACCCGAAAAGCCGACCTTTGAAATCTACCCCAAGGTAATAATTCCCAGCGATAGACCGGTAACGAAGCCCAAGAGACCTCCAGCTCAGAAACTGCCCAAGGTAGCAATAATTATTGATGATTTGGGGTACGACAAAAAAATTGCAGAAGAATTTATCGCGCTGGATGCCGCATTCACTTTTTCAATCCTTCCCCATAGTCCTCAACAAAAAAAAATTGTTCGTTTAGCAAAAAAAAGGGGACTGGAGATAATGCTTCATTTGCCGATGGAGCCACTTGAGTACCCGGCCGTTAACCCGGGAGCGGGAACACTTTTGACCTCCATGTCCCCGAACCAATTACTCGACCAACTCGAAAAGAATCTGAATGACATTCCGTCGGCAGCAGGTGTCAACAACCATATGGGCTCCAAGCTGACGGCTGATTCCGATCAAATGAATCAAATCTTTTCCATCCTTAAAAAAAGGGGCCTATTTTTCATAGACAGCCGCACGACAGCAGATACGCTTTGTAGGCCTTCGGCGAAACTGTTTAAGGTTCCTTTTGCTCAACGGGACGTTTTCATAGACCATTTTCAGCGGCCCGAGTTCATTCGCGAGCAAATCAGACAGCTGATCGAGACCGCCAAACGCCACGGCGAAGCCGTCGGTATAGCGCATCCTCATTTGGAAACAATAAAAGTATTGCGGGAAATGCTGCCTGAAATACAAAAAAATGTGCAGATGGTCCCAGCTTCTGAGATTGTGCATATTATCGGGTGATTGCTGCAACTTGGCCACATACCTGCTTGACACTTTGCGCTGACTTTTTTATGGTTTACTATAGAGCAGCATACCTCCAGCATGATGATTTCGCAAAATGAAGAATCATGATCGGGTGGAAAATTTAATGAGTGATCAACAACCCCTTTATAACAGCCGGGTAGCAAAAATCTACATGGAGTACCTGCGGAAATACTACGCGGAGATGGATCAAAGCGCTATTCTCGAAGAGATTGGAATGGCCGACTATGAGATCGAGGATCCGGCCCATTGGTTCTCACAGGAAAAGATGGACCGGCTATACGAGATTCTGGCCGCCAGAACCGGTGATGCTGACATCGCTTTAAAGGCGGGGCGCTATGCAGCAATGACCGAAGGTATGGGCGCAGCGAAGCAGTATATTCTGGGATTAATGAGCCCGACGGCCATATACCTTTTGATGGAAAAGCTTTATCCCTTGATGAGCCGCGGGGCCAATATCAGTGCCAAAAAAATTGGGCCCGATACGGTGGAAATTGTCTCCATACCCAAATCAGGCGTCGAGGAAAAACCCTATCAATGTGAGAACAGGACCGGCACATTCGAGGCATTGGCCAAGTGGGTTACCAATGATTATGCCAGGATTGAGCATCCTGACTGTCTTCACAAGGGCGATGCATGCTGCCGCTACATCGTCAGATGGGAAAAATCTGCACCACACCGCTGGAAACGTATTCGTAACTATTTTTTTACCCTCAGCGTTATCGGCTCAATCGTTCTTTTTTTCTTGCTGCCCTTTTCGACCTGGGCATTTATCAGCCTGGTCGGTGTCTTTCTCTCCACGCTGCTGACATATAATTTCGAAAGGCTTGAAAATAAGTCACTGACCAAAACAATTGAAATACAGAGAGAGGCCGCTAAAGACAATCTCCTTGAGAGCAATATCCGATACAACAATGCGCTGCTGGTTCAGGAAATCGGTCAGGCAACCTCCAAGATCTTAGATGTCGACAAACTGATCGCAACAGTTGCCGGTGTAATGGAAAAACGGCTGGATTTTGATCGCGGCATGATCATGTTGGCTGACGGAAACAGGGAACGGCTGCTTTATGGAGGCGGATACGGCCATACCGAGGAACAAAAGTCATATTTGCGAAAGACCGAGTTTAACCTTGGCAATCCCGAATCCAAGGGGCTCTTTATCCTCGCCATGCGGGAACTCAAACCGTTCCTTGTCAACAACATCAATGAAATTGAGGGCTCGCTTTCGCAGCGCAGTCTGGATTTTGCCAAACGGATGGGCAGCCAATCACTGATCTGTGTCCCCATAGTTTATGAAAAGGAATCGCTGGGGATATTGGCTGTGGATAACAGTAAATCAAAGGCGCCCTTGAGGCAAAGTGATATGAGCCTGTTGATGGGGGTGGCCTCTCAATTGGCCATCAGTATCATGAATGCCCTTTCATTCAAAAGGCTTCAGCAAAGCGAAAAAAAATATCGTGAACTTGTTGAAACCGCCAACAGTATCATCTTGCGAATGGACACCGCAGGCAAGATCACCTTTTTTAATGAATTTGCCCAACGGTTCTTGGGATATTCTGAAGGGGAAATTCTGGGTAAAAACGCAGCCGCCATCATTTTGCCGGAAAAAGGTCTAAGCCATCCAAGTTTTCAGCAATTGACCGACATGCTGCGGAAGGATCCTGAAAAACCGATCGTCAGCGAAAATGAGGCAGTACGCAGAACCGGCGAAACAGTATGGATTGCATGGACCTATAAACCGATATTCGACGAGGAACGGCATTTTCGCGAAATCCTATGTATCGGCAACGACATCACCGAGCTCAAGCGCGCGGATCTGGAAAAAAAAGATCTGCAGGCCCAATTGCAGCGCGCCCAAAAAATGGAGGCCATTGGAACACTCGCAGGGGGCGTTGCCCATGATTTGAATAATATTTTATCGGGCATCGTGAGCTATCCCGAGCTTCTGTTGATGGACATTCCAGAAAACAGCCCTTTAAAAAAACCGATACTGACGATCCAAAAATCAGGAGAGAAGGCGGCCGCGATTGTGCAGGATTTACTCACACTTGCCCGACGCGGGGTCGCCGCCACCGAGGTGGTTAATCTCAATGACATTATAACCGAATATCTGCTAAGCCCGGAACATGCCAAATTAGAACTTGACCACCCCGGGATAACGATCAACAAAAAATTGGATTCCAATTTACTGAACATTCTCGGATCACCGGTTCATTTATCAAAAACCGTCATGAATTTGGTTTCAAATGCGGCTGAGGCCATGGCTGCTGACGGCAAAATTACCATTAAAACCGAAAATCGCCATGAAGATCGGCCGAAGAATGTTTTCGATGATATCGATAAAGGTGATTATGTAACCCTTACCGTGGTTGATACCGGAATCGGCATATCACCGGAGGATATCGAAAGAATATTTGAACCCTTTTACACCAAAAAGTCCATGGGAAGAAGTGGAACCGGCCTCGGCATGGCGGTTGTCTGGGGCACCGTAAAAGATCACAGAGGCTATATCGACATTAAAAGCAAGGAAGGAAAAGGCACATCTATCAGCCTGTATTTTCCGGTGACCCGCAGGGAATTTGCAAAAGAAATCGATTATTTCTCTTTGGAAAGCCTGATGGGCAACGGCGAATCCATTTTAGTGGTGGATGACGTCAAGGAGCAGCGCGAAATAGCCTCTGAAATACTGGAAAAGCTTGGATATTCTGTGAAAACAGTTCCAAGCGGTGAAGAAGCCGTAGATTTTTTAAGGAAAAATTCAGTCGATCTTATGATTCTGGACATGATCATGGAGCCGGGAATCGATGGTCTTGAAACTTACCGAAAAATTCTCGAAATCAGTCCCAGCCAGAAAGCGATAATCGCAAGTGGATATTCCGAATCAACACGGGTCAAAGAGGCCCAGAAACTGGGTGCCGGCACCTATGTCAAAAAACCTTACCTTTTGGATAAGTTTGGCCGGGCCGTTAAGGCCGAACTGACCAGGTAGGAATCAGCGGCTTTGGGAAATTTAGGTGCTTTTTTGCTATTGATGCTGAATACATGAATTAAAGGAATTGCAAAGTGGAGCAAAATATTGTGTGGTACAAAACCCATTGCGCCAGGATGGATCATGGCGGCTGCACATTACAGGTTGGTGTCCAAAACAATAAGATCGTTGCTGTTAAAGGAGATCCGGACGGGTTTCTGAATAAGGGCTATATCTGCCCGAAAGGGTTGGCCTCCCCGGCAAAACTTGACCATCCCGCAAGGCTGCGGCACCCCTTAAAAAGGATGGGGGCGCGCGGAGAGGGCAAATGGCAGAGCATATCCTGGGATGATGCCCTTGATTATATTGCCGAGAATTTACTACGGATCAAGAATCATATCGGCGCAAAAGGCGTGGCTTTCTGCCAGGGAATGCCCAAAGGGCTGGAGCATTTTGTTTTAATCCGCCTGGCCAATACTTTCGGTTCGCCCAATGTGGTGGCTATCCAGGATGTGTGCCATGCCCCTCGTGAAGTCAGCGGCCTGCACACCTGCGGATTCTACCCGGTAGTCGACTTTCACCAAAAAAGCCGCCTTATTCTGCTCTGGGGAAGCAACCCCACCAGTACCAACGAAGAGGGCCAGATTTGCAGCCTCCTGCTCGATCAGTTGAAACAGGGAACCGATTCGATGGTTATCGATCCGCGAAAGACAGATTTTGCGCGCAAATCCGGGCATTGGCTGCAAATTCGTCCCGGAACCGATCATGCCCTGGCGCTTGCTTTTCTTCATGTGATTATTGGCGAGAAACTGTTCGACAAAGATTTCGTTGAAAACTGGACCCACGGTTTCGATGAACTGTCCAAACACGTAGAGCAATACTCACCTGAGAAAATGTCTGAAATCACCTGGATTCCTTCCAAAAAGATAAGAGAATGCGCAAGGCACTATGCCGGCTCCCACCCGGCCGCCATTGCCTGGGGCAATCCCATCGAGCAAACCAGGCATACTTTCGACACTGCCAGAGCACTAATTTGCCTGATGGCCATTTGCGGCAATCTTGATATACCCGGCGGCAATATACAGGCCAACGAGCCCCGAATCCTGAATCTGGGAAAATTTGTGAGAGCCGACCTGCTGCCCTCCAAACGAACAGAGATGATCCATGCCCACCATGGCACCATCCCCAAACTGATGACGGTACCGCCATACTTTTTCAGAAATGCGGTTCTGACCGAAAACCCTTATCCTGTGCAGGCAGCCTATATTCATTGCGCCAACCCGTTGCTCGCATATGCGGACAGCCGTCAAACCTATGAAGCCCTTATGAAATTGGACTTTTTGGCGGTTTCTGAAATTTTTATGACTCCTACAGCCGCATTAGCAGATGTTGTTCTTCCAGCAGCCACCCAATTCGAATTTAACGATATCGGCCATTATGGACTGGGGCACGGGCATATACTGGCACGCCCAAAAATCGTAGACCCACCTTCAGATTGCTGGCCGGACATTAAAATACTCAATGAGCTGGGCAAAATTATAAGCCCTAAAGAATATTGGTATGATAATTATGAAGCGCTCTTGGAAATGCTCCTAAAGCCGGCGGGAATGAATTTTGATCAATTCGTAGAAAAGGGATATTTGAAAGGACCGGATCAATATCGGAAATATGAAGCTTCTGGGTTTAAAACACCAACCGGAAAAGTTGAGCTGCTTTTAAGCCAGGCTGACAAATTTGGATTGCCCGGGTTGCCGCAATTTGAGGGACTTCCGGAATCGGAAGACCCGGAATATCCTTTGGTGCTGACGAGTGCCAAAAGCAGATATTTCCTGCATTCGTCTTATCGGTGGCTGGAAAAATTGCGGGAAAAAAAGCCACACCCGGAAGTCCTCATCCATCCCCAAACGGCGGCGGCAAATCACATCAAGGAAAATGATCAGGTGATCATTGAAACGCATAGGGGGCATATCAAACAATTCGCTCGGCTGACGGACGCGGTTCACCCTCAAGTCATTTATGCATCCTGCGGGTGGTGGTTCCCGGAAGAGAAAATCGAGGATCTATATGGATGGGAGCGTTCCAACTTCAACTTTCTGACATCGACCGATGTTCTGGGCCGCCAGTTCGGGACCCCGAACCTCAAAGGCATCAACTGCAGAATTCGGCGCAGCTAACCGCGTGCTGCCGAATTATTTTTTACCTTCATTCAGCATCTTATACAGGGATGAGGGGAAAAGAAAAATAAATTCATAACGGGCAAAGCTGAGAACGTCCTGATCATGAATTTTCACCGGCTTTTTGGACAGGCGTGATGCGTTAACCATTGTACCGTTGGTCGAACCCAGATCTCTGATGAAATAAGACCCATCCTTAAGGTTGACCACAGCGTGCTTTTTCGATATCGCAAAATCGGGCATAATCATGTCATTGCCGTCGACCCGGCCAATAGTGAAAGACCTGCTTGATGTGGTCGTGGAATATTCACTTTTGACCATCGGATATATGGCGTGTCTTAAGGCTTCAGAGGGGGCTAAGGCACCCGGATTGGTGATGCTGGGCTCGAAGATTTGAGTTTTGTTCATTTCCCCGCTGGTTGTGGCCTCCTGATTGGAAATTCTACCGGCCTGGATAGCGGCACCTGCCAGAACAGGCTGCCGCATAAACTTAATAAACGCTTCTTTTTCATTTTCTTCCGCATACTTACGCAATCTTGCCAACCCAATCCTGCCTGAGGCACTCAACATTTTTGATATCGATCCCAGTTGCACGGATTCTTCAGGATTTGAAGCAGAAGCCTGGATCTCTTTGTCCTTTTTTTGCCTTTTAAACCGGGAAAACGTATTTGCCAGCATTTTTCTCTCCTTGCCGCGTGCATCGATGGTATGGAGCTCATATGGCGATTGTCTAAAAACCATTCGTCTTGCGGGAGGTTTTTTGCCGCCATCGCTTATGCCGCCATCCTTTGATCGGAACATTATAGTTATTATGACAAGCGGTATAATTTAACATCGGCCTAAGCACCAAAATCTTTAGTATAAATTGCAAAACCGTGCTCAGCGCTCTATGCAACATCCGGTTTTCAGATAATTTGATTGACTCGGGATGCATACCCTTATATGATGGGCCCCCAATAGGATAAAGGTTGAAGTTTATTCCTATTTTTCTGGCACAAAAGCCAACGCTTTAATTTAAAAAGAATTTTTGAATTTTCCTCGTCATATTGGGGAAAATTTTGTTTTGAGTACCCTATAATCAAGAATTAGGGTGCAGCTATGATAAAAATATTTCTCAACATCACACTGATTCTCCTGACATTTTTCGCATGCTATATTCAGGATCTGTATCTTCTCTTTTGGCCACCCCAACCCCAAAAAGCGATCTTGGCAACCATTCGCACACGCCAGGCCTTTGCCTACAATCAGGACAAGGCGCTCAGTCTGAAGAGAAAGAGAGCCTTCGCAGAATATATACCCGTATACAATTTTTTGCCGAAACGCGTTGAAGAATCGAAGAAAAGATTGCAAGCACTGATCAACGGATTCACGCGTTATGAGGCTCCGAGAAATAAAAAAGCAGCGCAACTCGAAACTTACCTACAGGAAGAATTGAACGTCAACATTCCTCAAACACAAATCATCACGCTTCTAAAATACCGAGATTTAAAAAACCTTATGGAAGGAATTCAGACGGTTCAGGAATCCATTCTCCAGAAAAATATTGTCGAGGATCTCCAGTCTCTGAGAGGAAAGAAAACCATTGAAATCCACAATCCTGCTTCAGAGGGAACCACCGCACACGCTGTTGAGGATATCAGCACGCTGGAAAATGCCCGCGCTTCGATGCAGGAAAAGATCAGTCAGCTCTTCTGGCAGGTAGATAGTCGAATCCTCGATCCAGTCCTGCACATCTCTCTGGCAACATTGCTACCGAACCTGAAGTACGATCAGGGGGAAAATGACAAGCGGCTGGCAGAGATTAACCAAAAATTTCCATCCAAGATAATTAAATACCGCCCGGGCGATGTCCTGATACCTTTCAAAAGCGTACTGAGTGAAGAAGACATAACTCTCCTGGGCACCTATCTGAAACAAAAAGATAAAGAGATATACCGGGAAGCCGTTTGGGTTCTTTTTGCGATACTTTTTCTGGTCGTGTTCTACAATATTTATATCTCAAACATTGTTGCGTCCGGCTCGCGAATTCTTCTTTTCCTGCTGATCATTAACATATTCATCCTGCTTGCCTGCCTTCTTTTCACCCCCGCACCAATATATTTTCTACCCTTCAGTCTTTTGCCGATGCTGGTGATCGCCTTAAATCACGGGAAAATTACAGCAGTCGGAACCACGTTGGTTGGGGCTTTACTGACAAGCCTGTTTGCCGGTGCCACATTCAACATCATGCTCTTTTTCACGCTCGGCGGTCTGACTGCTGTGCTGGTTTCGTCCAGAATTCAAAAGCGATGGCTTATACTCGGACCCTCGTTGATTGTCGGATTTATCAACGTTGCCAGCGTGGCTGCCCTGACAATCGACTGGCAGACAGCACTGCTTCAGCCGGCAAACCCCCAAAACTCGGGGATCCACGCATTGACAGCGTTTCTCAGCGCCCCTTTGATCGAACCCATCGGATGGGCTTTCGCCGGTGGTCTCATTGCCGGGCCTTTGACGCTTTTGCTTTTACCCTTGCTGGAAGTGAGCTGGCAAACGGCATCGAGCTTTAAACTCAGCCGATATGCAGACCCTCAACGCCCCCTGATGAAGAAACTTCTGGCCAACGCTCGCGGAACCTACCAGCACTCCATGGCCGTCGCCTCTCTGGCCCAATCCGCAGGCGAGGCAATCGGGGCCAACACCCTTTTGCTGAGGACCGGTGCATACTACCACGATCTTGGGAAAATGGCCAACCCCGGGTATTTCATTGAAAACCAATTTGATGGCGAAAATCCGCATGACATTTTAGTTCCCCAAGAAAGCGCAAACATTATCGTAGATCATGTTCGAAATGGAATGACCATAGGACAGGAAAACGGGTTGCCCAAGATTATTCTGGATTTGATTCTCCAACATCACGGTACTCACTTGATCGAATATTTTTACAATCTAGCGATCAAGTCCAATACCAAAACCCCTGTTGTAGAGGATGACTATCGCTATCCCGGGCCCAAACCGCAAAGCGTTGAAGCCGCCATTTTAATGATCGCAGATGCAGTTGAAGCCGCTTCCCGTTCGATGCAAGAGCCGACCAAGAAAAAATTTGAAAAAATGACTCGTCTTATCCTGGTCAAACGCATCGTAGACGGCCAATTCAGTGAATGTGATCTTACGACCCGTGATCTTGAAAAAATCGTTCAGGCGTTAACAGACTCCCTTGAAGCTTCTTTTCACTCCCGTATAAGGTATCCCTGGCAAGAAAAATCCAGCTCTCCCCCCAGAGGATCCTGGAGGATTAACCGGACGGCTGACAAAGATAAGGAAGACCGGGCCTTTCGTCTTTAGCATGCACCATGGACTTTCTCTGAAAAGGAAAAGATATGTTTCTGAGCCTGATGGAAGGCAACGAAGCCATCGCCCGGGGGGCTGTCGCTGCGGGATGCCGCTTCTTTGCCGGATACCCGATAACACCGGCTACCCCCATCTATACCGCCATGCTCAATCTTTTGCCCCCTTGCGGGGGCATTTGCTTGCAGGGCGAGGACGAAATCGCTTCAATTGGATTTTGCCTGGGTGCGGCCATGGCCGGAATGAAGGTCATGACCGCGACCTCCGGACCGGGTATCAGCCTTTACAGTGAAAATATTTCTTTTGCGATCGGCAGTGAAATTCCCATTGTCATCGTCGATATCCAACGCTTGGGGCCTTCCACCGGATCGGCGACCCGGGGCGCCGACGGGGATATCAATTTTCTGCGCTGGGGTAACAGCGGCGGTTTGCCGGTCATCGTTCTGGCACCTGTCGATGTGCAAGACTGTTTTTCACTGACCATTCACGCCTTTAATCTGGCCGAGCGCTTTCGCTGTCCGGTGTTTATTGCATCGAACAAAGAGGTCGCCATGACCCGCGAAACCATTGAATTGAGCGCCCTGCAAAAGCCGGATATCATCGAGCGAACCCGGCCTTCCGATAGCAAATCCTTTCTGCCGTTCCGCGTTGAGAACAGCCAAAATGTGCCCGATTTCCTGCCTGTCGGCGGTGAGGCTCTGGTAAGGCAGACGTCTTCGACCCATGGCCAGGATGGCTACATCACAACCGACCACAATCAAATTGCTCAAGTTCTAATGCGGCTGCAACAAAAACTGTTATCGAACGTAGGCCAATTTAGTTTTTATGAGCTTCATACCATGGAAGGGGCCAAAACGCTGGTCATTGCCTATGGTGTGACCGCCAGAGCGGCAAGAGCGGTTTTTAAAAAGCGGGAAAACCTGAAAAGGCCAATCAACCTTTTGATACTCAAAACGCTGTGGCCCGCACCGCACCAGATTATTCGGCGGGCAGCTAGCAAGGTAGCTCGGCTTGTGGTCGTTGAGATGAATCTGGGTCAATATGTTCGCGAAATCGAGCGTATCGTACCGGATAAGCCCACTGCATTCCTGGGCCAAATGGACGGGCGCCTGATTACTCCCGAACAAATCAGGGAGGTAATCAACAATGGATAGTTTGCTCAATGATGCCCGCCCGCCAGTATTTTGCCCCGGGTGCTCCCATGAACGCATCACCCAAACGCTTGACAGAGCACTTCAAAATATTGGGCTTGCTGGAAACCAGGTGGTGATTGTAAGCGACATTGGATGTTCGGGTCTGTTCGATACCTTCTTTAATACTCATGCTTTTCACGGTTTGCACGGCCGTGCGCTGACCTATGCCGCCGGGCTTAAAATGGCACGGCCGGAGTTAACCGTAATCGCAACTATGGGAGACGGCGGACTGGGCATCGGCGGCGCACATCTTCTGGCCGCCAGCCGGCGCAACCTGGATCTTACATTGCTCGTTTTGAACAATTTCAATTTTGGTATGACCGGCGGCCAATATTCGGTCACCACACCTCCGCAAGCGAATATAGGATCAGGCTTTTTGAATCAACTGGAACACCCTCTCGATATCTGTCAGATCGTGGGTTCCGCGGGCGCCGCTTATGCCGCCCGATGTTCGGCTTATGATACAAATCTGTCCGGCAAGATACAAAATGCAATTGAATTTGAGGGCTTTTCGGTTCTGGACATCTGGGGTGTTTGCCCGGGTCGCTACACCAAAAAAAATAGATTGACACCCAAATTAATCGATGAAGGACTTTCATCTTTGCCGCCTGCAGAGGGCATCGTTTCACAAAATGTCCGCAGAGAATACGGCCGCCACTATCGACAACTGGCCGCCCGCTCTGCAACCCCGCCGTCACCTGTAAAAATAAAAGCGGCTTTTCACCCCCCCCATCCGTACCGGCAGGAAGTTCTCCTGCTGGGCAGCGCCGGCCAGCGCGTCATTACTGCCGGAGAAATATTGTGTCTTGCCGGCATGAGCGCCGGCCTGAAAACCACCCAGAAAAACGAATACAATATTACGGTACTCAGAGGGCCATCCATCAGCGAGTTGATTTTGTCCCCCGAGGATATCGACTATACGGGTATTGAGCAGCCGACGGTCATCGTTGCTTTGAGCCAGGATGGGGTAGATCGCCGCAGGGCAATCTTTGATCAATTGGAAGACAGCGCACTGATAGTCCATATCGCCGGCATCCAGATACCGCCTTCAAGGGCCCGCCATTATCGGATCGATTTAAAATCACAGGGTGTAAAAAAGCCTGATTGGGCGCTGGCTGCATTGGCAATACTGGCAAAGCTGGATGCGGTCATCAACTTGGAGATGCTTGAATTTGCGCTCAAGACACGCTTTAACGGCAAAGCGCAGGATGCCTCTTGTGATTTGGTCAGAAATGTCGAAATGGGACAGTGGATCTGAACAGAGCGAAGGGGATTGTCCATGAGGAATCGCTGGGGACACCTAAATGAAAGAGCCACGCCTGTTTCCAGGATTGACTCTTCTCGTGTGAAGGTATTGTAAACTTCGATGTTAAACTATTCTAGCACCATTAATACTTGATCGGTGGAAACCTTATCGTCGACTTTAACCTTAATTTCTTTGACTGTCCCGGCATCTGGCGAAGGGATAGCGTTTTCCATTTTCATGGCTTCCAGGATCAGCACCTCCTGATATTCCAAAATCTCTTCACCTTCACGCACCAGAATCTCAATAATTGTACCGGGCATCGGAGCCAATATTTCCTTACTCATCCCTATGATCCTCCCTTTCGAGTGTTATAGTGATTGTCAAAAAAACGTTGCCATTGGGTAAGGTTTTTTTGCTACAATCACTTATGCCGCCATCCATTTATCAGAACATATTTTTAAAAAGCGGTATAATTCGAATATATCCAATTGATGACAGAAACCGCATATCTTCTTCGCCGCGGAGTCGGAGTGTTTTCGCCATCCCCCGGCTCGCGATGGGTGCTTGCCCCCGGTCATCTATGACAGCCCACCCGGGGGCATTCCCCTGCGGGCGCAGCGCACAAAATGAAGGCTGTTTTCCGTTACTCGAGTCGACTCGTTTGATACTGGAAGCAGGCGTGAATGTCAAGCTCAAAGCGTTGCTGATAGATTCGGTCTTAAATTCACCGCGCAAGCATGCTTCTGCCTTGACGAACCCCCGGTGTTCGTATATGAAACATGGGACATAAATATTAACTCGATATAAACACTTGCGGCGGAGGGCGCTGTTCGACGTCAGCTATTGCATCTATTCGAAATTAGACATTGGAGGAGGAACATGAGACCATACTTTGAAAAGATGACCGAATTTGGCCAGGATCTAAAAGCAGGGCAAATCAAAAGTACAGCAGCAAACGTGGGCAAAATTCAGGAAGTAGAGGCTGCTGTCACGGAGGCTGTGGAAAAGGTAAAAAATGTAGGTTTGCCGACCGAAAAAATTAATGCACGGGGCCAACTGACCATCTGGCAGCGCCTGGATTACCTGGTCGATGAAGGTACCTGGTGCCCGCTGCACACCCTCTACAACCCCCAGAAAAATGTTGAAGGCACCAACAACGTCATAGACGGCCTGGGCAAAATTTCGGGGAAATGGGCCGTTGTCATCGGGTTTGACAACAAGGTTTTCGCCGGCGCATGGCTCCCCGGGCAGGCTGAAAATGTTTTCAGGTGCACGGATCTTGCCACCCGACTGAATATTCCTCTGGTCTGGCTGGTCAACTGCAGTGGCGTAAAATTAACCGAGCAGGAAAAGTTCTACGCCGACCGCCGGGGATCGGGTACCACCTTTTTCAGGCATGCGGAGCTCAACCAGGCGGGCATTCCGATTCTGGCCGGGATCTATGGCACCAATCCGGCCGGCGGCGGATACCAGGGCATCAGTCCCACCATTCTTTTTGCACATAAAGACTGCAACATCGCGGTCGGCGGTGGTGGCATATTAAGCGGCATGTCCCCCAAGGGTTATTTTGATCTGGATGGTGCCGAACAATTGATCGCTGCTGCCAAACAATACAAAGTCGAACCTCCGGGAAGCGCCAAAATCCATTACGACGAAACCGGATTTTTCAGGTATGTCTTTGAGACTGAGGAAGCCGTTCTGGACGGCCTGAAGGAATATATGCAAGATATGCCGGCCTATAACCCGAAATTTTTCCGGGTCGCGAAACCCAAAGCACCGCGACTATCCGCAGAGGATCTCTATCACCTGGTGCCCTTCAACCAGAAGCAGATGTACAATTTTGACGAGGTGTTGTCTCGTCTGGTGGACGGCAGTGAGCACATGGAATACCGCCCGGATTACGGCCCGGAGGTATATACCGGATTGGTTAAAATGGACGGGTTTCTGGTGGGCGTTATCGGCAACCGGCAGGGGTTTTTCGGCGAAGATTATCCGGAGTATGCACCCTATGCAGGCATTGGCGGCAAATTGTATCGCCAGGGTTTGATCAAGATGAACGAATTTGTAGTCCATTGCGGTCGCGATCGGGTGCCGATTATCTGGTTCCAGGACACCAGCGGAATCGACGTTGGCGATATCGCCGAAAAAGCCGAGCTGCTGGGATTGGGCCAGTCTTTGATTTATTCCATTCAACAGACCGATATTCCGATGATGCTGGTGGTGCTGAGAAAGGGTACCGCAGCTGCCCATTATATCATGGGAGGCCCTACGGCCAACCGGCATAATGCATTCACCCTGGGTACGGCCACGACTGAAATCTATGTAATGCACGGTGAAACCGCAGCAGCAGCCAGCTTTTCACGCAGACTGGTGAAGGAAAAAGATGCCGGCAGACCTCTTGAGCCGATTATTGATGAAATGAACAAACTGGTCCAGGAATACAATGACTACTCACGACCGGTGTATTGCGCCCGGCACGGCCTGGTGGATGAAGTCGCTAAAATGACAGAAATTCGAAATTATCTGGTTGCCTTTGCCGGTGCTGCCTACCAGAACCCAAAATCCATCTGTCCCCACCATCAAATGATGCTGCCTCGTATCATAAAGGGTTGATTTCTGAAATTGGTTCGAAATTCAGCTGCACCCGGAAATAGATTGTGAGGGCGGAACAAGCCCGTCCTCACCTTCGTTCTGGTTTTTGAAAACGGGTGTTCAGAGAGAATGATGGGCTGAATGGTGCGGAAGGCTATGATTACAGGAACCAAAACCGATACGAAAGCTAATGATTGCCTCCCTTAAAAGAACCAGCGCCTTGGGGGTTACCCTGTGGCTTGCGGTTATCGCGCTTTCGGCCGCTGCAGACGCCCGCCAGACTGCGCTGCCGAACCTCCCCGAAGTAACAACATTGCCCGGGGATGAAGTCGCCCACGGAGGCACATTGGCGCTGGAAATCGATACCCGCCATTTTACCCTGTCGGTCAGCAATTTGCAGGTCCGATTCCAGAATCGCACATTTCCGGCAAGTGACCATCCTTCCAAGCCGGCGGGAGTCTTTTTTGGGCTGGTTGGGATCCCGCTGCCATCAAAAGCAGGCCGGAATATTCTGGCATTGGAATGGACCGCGGCAGGTCGACGCCATAGTAAAACGGTTGCCTTTCGCACAACGGAGGGGAGATACCGAATCGACAAGATCACTGTCGATTCCGGCCAGGTTAATTTGAGCAAGAAAGACCTTGCAAGGGTAAAAAAGGAAAAACAGGAGATCCAGCACATTTATGCCGAAGGCAGTTTGGTCAGACTCTGGCATGGCCGATTTCAGCTGCCGACCGGGGGCGAAGTCACCAGCCCCTATGGCAACAAACGGATGTTCAACAATCAATTGAGAAGCTTCCACCGAGGGGTCGATTTCAGAGCACCTGCGGGAACATCGGTCCATGCCGCCAATTCCGGAATCGTTCGATTGGCCAAAAATTTATTCTTTTCCGGCAATATCGCAATTGTCGATCATGGTACCGGGATTTTCACCAATTATGCCCACCTGAGTCAACTCGCGGTTACGCCCGGTCAGCGCATAAAAAAAGGCCAGCTCGTCGGCCTCTCGGGAGCCACCGGCCGGGTCAGCGGGCCTCATCTTCACTGGGGTATCAAGGTAAACGGCGTTTACGTAAATCCTTTACAATTTATCGAGGTCATCGCGTCGCTGGTCGAACCTTGAAGTGGAATTCCATTTTTATATTGGCACGCTGCGGCCATTCCTTAGATATCCCTCGCTTCTATATATGGGGTAGGGGTTGCGTGAAGCCCACCCGGGGGCATTGCCCTGCGGGCGGCAACAATATTTACGCAGCATCCGGCAACGGCAGCATATCCGCTCAGATACAGTCCCGGCCAGCCACGGGGGGCGGCCCTTGATGAGAACTCCCGATGCCTCAGCTGGGCAGCACCTGTTTGAAGGCTTGAATGATTTCTTGCTTTGCCAGTTGTCCCTTCAACGCGGCTTTCGAGAGTTGATGCCGGACGGCTTCAAATTTTTTTGCAATTGCTGGACCGAGATCACGCAACATATCCTGGTTGTCTCCCCGGTAGATCGGCCCGGAATTGTTCAGTTCGAAAAAGGTTTCTATAATGTGCACTTTGGCCTGTTCGGCGTTCATCGTGCGATGTTCCCATTGATGAAGATATCCGGTTAAATCGAATTTTTGGCGCATGTCCGGCTTATAAATTGGACTGAGCGGGGTTAAAATGAAGGGATAAATAGACCATCTCAAGCTTCCCTCGAAATCAGGATATTCGTGTTGTTTGATAAACTCTCTTGTCCGTTGCACCGTGTCCGGGGTTTCGCCCGGAAAGCCGCAAATGAAATAGCAGGAACAATTTATACCGCCGGAAAGCAATTTTTCAAGTACGCGGTGATAAAGATCGGCATCGGCCTTCTTGTTCATGTTGCGCAATATTTGTGTATCTGCCGATTCAAGCCCTAATTGGACCTCGCAGCAACCTGCTTGCCGAAGCAATTGCACGTCTATATCCTCCAGTGTGCTGGCACGCACAAAAGTCATCCAGCGGGCTTGAATGCCTTCTTCTACAAATCGCCGGCAAACAGCATTTAAATCCCCTTTACCCAGGCGGAAGTTGTCGTCGACAAACCATACATACCGGGCACCGCGAGTCATCACCGCCTTCAGTTCAGCAACCAGTTGATCAATTGGTTTGATAAAGGCAAATCGATGATCTTTTGTGAAATTGCAAAAAGCACAGTCATAGGGGCAGCCGTTGCTTGCCTGCATCGGTATGGAACCGGATTTGAAAACAGCCTCCGGGATAGACGCCCAATCAATAAAAAAATCTTCGGCCTGCGCAGCGTCGTCAACCCTTCGGGAAAAATGATAGGCATTGTTCTTTAGACAGGCTGTGTTGGGAAGATCATCCAGGGCTTGGTTTCTATCGATCCTATCCAGGGCCTCAGAGAGAATCTTTTCACCGCCCAAACTGACGATGTAAAGGTTAACATCAGGCTCCTGATCCATGTCGAGAAAAAGGTAATCTCCTTTGGCTGACTCGGTATCATAGCGTGGATCCTGAGACCGTTGGAGCATAAAATACGAGAGATATATCAGCGGGCCGCCGGCAATGATAAACGCATCGGGCGCCAATTCGCGAATGTCCTTTATTAGAGTATAGAGGCTATGTTTTCTGTGCATATACGTGGTCGAGACAACTATCGTGCGGGGGGATCGCTGCAGGAGAAGCTTGAATCGATCTTTCTCTTTGTAATAACTGTTGATGAGCTCGGCCTCGAAGTTGTTTTTGGTAAGGTAATTCAAGAGGTAAATTCCGTTTAACTTCGGCGCGGCAGCCCAGTTCATTACATTGTCGCCCTCAACAGGGGTTACTATACGACCGCGGTGCTTCAGGTAATTTAGAACCACTTGAATATAGGCAATCCTGCCGTCTAAATTGAGCCGCAAGGGGTTTGTTCCGGATACGCTATCCACACCGGAGTCAGAAATAATGATGGCATCGAGGGCCAATCAGCGATCTCCATTTGAAAAATCTTGGCGTTTAAAGAAGACTTCAGGTTATCCTGAATAGGCAGGGTAGTCAAGGGAATCATCATAAGCTGATAGTAGTGGCTTCAAAACCACGCCACAGGCGGACAAGCCTCAGATCGGGCCGAAAGTCAAGGCGCGGGCCGAGGAAAAAGCGCAGCGCAAAGTGGCGCCTGTGAGCATTTTGAGGTGGCCTGCAATCCGCCTGAGGCGGATTAGATGGGGTTTTGGAATCACTTCTGGTAAAAGCAAAGCCCCTCATTACCCGGTCATAATCCTATGATGAGCTAATCTGCTTTTTGACAGACCAAATTATATTCCAGGCGCAGAATCAGGACAAAGGCCGCCCAAACAACGCAAATGCCAATGGAAAACCAGCTGAGCTGGGTAACACTCAATGCAAAGGGCAACCACTGGGTGAAAATCAGGATCAGCACCGAGCCAAAGATCTTAAACAGCCGGTAGCCGAACATATCGATCCAGGCCTTGGCCTGATAGATAATGACAGGATCTATGGGGATATAGAGCAGTTCCTTTGAAGCGCGATTGATGGAATAAGACAAACCCCGGTCGCTGATTTTGGTGGCAATACCGAACAAAAGGGTGGATTGAAATAAAAAACACCAGGAAAACAGACTGATCAACAATGGCTGAGCAAGCAGTCCCCCGATTGCACCTAAAAACCGGTGAATGAGGGGCGTTATGACCAAATTGACACCAACGGATATCACTCCCAGCACGCTGAAAAACATGGACAAAAAGGCCGTACGCGCCTCTGTTTCGGGATATGCGCCTTCAACCATCATAAGAAACTGATAATCGACTATCGGTGAAACCAATTGCGCCAGCAGCAAGATGGCAGCAATCAGCACCAGATATCGGCTGTGGCCCAAAATTCGCCAGCCCCCGCTGCCGGCGGGCTGCACACGAACGATATGCTCCACCTCACAATAGATGCCGGCCCGACCCATGGCCCAGGTCAGACTAAGAATCAGGAACAGGGTTGCCGCCGAGGTCAAAAGTAGATCAGGTGTCTGCAGCATGGTTTGCTGGATTAAAAAGGCTGAAACACCTCCGCCTGCCACGCCGCCGATCAGGCCGCCGGTACCGACATAGCCGTACCAGGATCTGCCCTCATGGGTGGTATAGATTGAGTTGGTCAGGCTCCAGAATTGCTCGATCAGGACAACGCCGATAATATCGACGAATACATAAAAACAGATCGCAACAACCCGGCCTGGAGTGTGAAAAAGGATGCGAAAAATCAATAGCAATACAATGACCACCAGACAGGTTCCCAAAACCACATTGATCCGGCTGTGCCGCTCAACCAGTCGATGGTACTGGGCAATAAAGGCGATCATGGTAAAAGCGGTTATAATCCAGACGTAAGGTAGCTGATCGGCGCCAAGATATTCAATAAAAAGAGAGCGGCTGGCCGGTTTCAACTGGTAAAGTGCCATTATGATTAAAAAAAAGTTAAAAAACAAAAAAGTTGCTCGAAATCCCAGCTTTCGCAGGGCAATATATTTATTTTCACATTCCAGCGTTATGTCTCTTTTTGATGTTTTCACTTGCATTCCATCTCAAAACCAGTAATAATTCCTGTTATGAACAAGATCGCCCTTGTTGTGGCCGGCTTCATAATCGGCCTGATAATCGCAATCCCGGCAAATGCCCAGCAGCAACGATTGAAGCTGGATGACACCTGCGACCCTGCCCTCCAGAAGGAGCTGGTTAACCGCCTGAATTCCTTGCACTTAAACAAAGCGGCCGATCAGAAAAATCTCAGTGTCGTCGTTGTCGATATTACCGATCCGCTTTCTCCCCGCATGGCCTACGTAAATCCCAATGAGATGATGTATGCGGCCAGCCTTCCTAAGATAGCCATCCTGCTCGGCGCCTTTGATCGAATCTCCCACGGGGAGATGACGCTCGATGAGGAGGCTCTGGACCAATTTAAAAAAATGATCCGAAATTCGAACAACCGTTCGGCCACCGAGGTGCTCAACCGGGTTGGAAAAGATTACATCAATGCGCTTTTGCAATCTCCCCGGTATCGTCTTTACGATCCGGAAAAAAACGGCGGTCTTTGGGTCGGCAAAGAATATGGCAAGTCGCCGGCATACCAACGCGATCCTTTGCACAATCTTTCCCACGGGGCAACAGCCTTTCAGGTTGCACGCTTCTATTACCTGCTGGATACCGGCCAACTGGTCAGAACGGACCCCGGTGACTTCGACAATGACGGCTTCAGTGAAGCCCGTGGTCATTTCACCCTACAGCTCGAAGAGAACATCGCCAAAGTCCGCATCGATGGCCGAAATTTCATGCGTTTTTCACCAGTATTCAAACTCGTGGAAGTCGCTCAACGCGACGTCTGGATTTATCTGGATGGTCGACTGATTCGGGATGTCCATCGCGACCGGGATGGAAACGTCCTGTTCGAATTACCGGAGGTCATCTCCGGCGAAGCCCTACTGGAAATCACCTCGCTGGCTCGCGAAGAATCCGCCCGCAGCCCGAACTTTAATTAAACCGCCAAGGCGCCGAGGTCGC
>Ga0209536_100000937_pt1 | contig 47881 bp, 45 predicted proteins | sample DeeMarSeWOR28_12_FD_187461 | JGI IMG/M metagenome (GOLD analysis project Ga0209536, IMG submission 187461) | Marine sediment microbial communities from White Oak River estuary, North Carolina - WOR-2-8_12 (SPAdes) (version 2) | ecosystem: Environmental > Aquatic > Marine > Intertidal zone >...
GCATGCGTTCGAACTCGATGGTGCGCAATGGCCGTCGGTCGAGCACTATTATCAAGGGATGAAGTTCGCTGATCCTGACTTGCGTGAGGCGATTCGAACCGCAGCGCATCCGCTTGACGCTCAGAAATTGGCCAAGAAGAACAAGCGCAAGGTGAGGGGAGACTGGCCAGCGCAAAAGGTGACCATCATGACTCGGGCCGTCTACGTCAAGTCCCGTACACACGCTGACGCGGCGGCCGCGCTGTTGTCCACCGGTGACGCTCAGATTATTGAGACCAGTCAGTACGACTATTTCTGGGGCTGCGGTCGGGACCAGCGCGGTAATAACAACTACGGTAGGGTCTTGATGAGCGTGCGGGCCAAGCTTCGCGAGCTGCAGGCCCAGGAGGATTCACCCTAGCGCGAGAGCGCCTGCGAAATCTGGTGCGCCGACACCCGGTAGCCTGCGCGTCAGCTAGGTCGGCCTAGTCGGCCAGCTCGAGCGTGATGATCTCACCGAGTACGCCACGGATCTGCTCGACCGTGACATAGTCGTCGTTGGGCGGCGCGTTCCACTGCATGCATTGGAGTTGAAATACATTGGGCTGGCGTTCGGATTCGAGGCGTAGCTCGGTAATGTAGTTCCAGGTTGGTGATGCATCGGATGCGACGACAATAGCGGGGTGGGGCGTGTCGAGTTGAGCCAGGCGCAGCGGACCTGACTGCACGACCTCATAGAAATCACGCACCCGGGTCACAACAAAGCTGTCGGGTTGGATTGTCTGGGCTTGTGGTTTGCGCTCGCGCACTTCCAATCGACAATGAGGGTGGTAGCGTCTGACCTTATTATCCAGCGCGACTTTGCCCTCCTGTATCAGAACAGAGGCGGTCTCGCCCGGAATAGTCAGCTCCTGGTTGAGTACCAACACCGTTCCCGTTGGGATTGTGAAGGACGTGGAACGTTCCCTGTCGACGGGCGCGCTCTGACAGCCGACGGCGACCAATGTACCTAGAACGAGAACTGCTAGTGGGCGCAAGTTCATGGGCAAACTCCAGTCGGTGTCTACGGCGTTGCGTGCATTCACGGTGCGGTACCCGGGCGAATCGGTCGCATACCGGGTGCTGATACCATCGTAGCCATTCTTCGACTTGGTCAGCAACTCGAATCGCTACTCGCCAGTGCGCATGCTTGCCAGCCAGCACCCGACGCGCCACCATACCAGGCTCTCATACCCGTCTGGTGCCAGGGCCAAGGAGCATCGCGAGCGACATGAGTTCTAAGCCGTTGACCATCAGTGGGATTGGGCGCGAGGCCGGTGTTGGTGTTGAAACCATCCGCTACTATCAGCGTCTCGGCCTTATCGAGGAACCTGCCAAACCGTCCAGCGGCTACCGGACTTACCCCTGTGACACCGTGGCCAGACTGCGGTTCATTCAGCGCGCCAAGCAGCTAGGTTTTACGCTTGCGGAGATCGGTGAGTTGTTGCAGCTCGAGGCCAGCGACTGCGCGCAAACCCAGCAGATTGCCCAGCGCAAGCTCGATGCCGTTCGCGCCAAGATTGCTGACTTGAGCGCCATGGCGTCCACGCTTGAGCGACTGCTCGAGGCGTGTCGCAACGACGCTGGCCGGCGCCGTTGCCCGATTATCGATTCTCTTTCGAGACGTTGACGCAGGGTTGACTCCGTACCTGCGTACGGGTTGTAGGCTTGGCCGGTTTCCATCGCCAAGCTGCGCCGCCGCCATGACCACCGAGCCGATCTTGGAATCGACCCTTACGTGTCCGCATTGCGGGTACCAGAAGACCGAAATCATGCCCACCAACGCGTGCCAGTGGTATTACGTGTGTCAGGGCTGCCACGCCTTGCTAAGGCCCCAGCCGGGGGACTGTTGCGTGTTCTGCTCCTACGGCACGTTGCCGTGTCCGCCCGTTCAGCAGGAGCGGGGAGGCTGCGGTAAGTGCTAGAAGGGTGCGGCCAAAAAAAACCCGCCGATGCGGCTCGGCGGGCAACTGTTCCACTGTAAGGAGTCAAGTGAGTGTAATTAGCGCATACGTGGCCTGCACTTACATTGACCCAGGTCAACAGCGCGGCAGTTAGGCTGGCGGAAACGGGCGAGGGACTGCTGTCCCTCGCCATCGAACGGAGGGGCTAGCAACCGCCGCCGAGGCTGCCGCCACCGCCGCCGGATGAGGCCTTGGCGGTTTTCGGCTGAATGATTGCCGGTGCTGGTTTGGATGGATTAAAGCTCAGGAATGATTTCTGATCCTTGGCAACTTTGGTCATCACTGAGCCGACCTTGGTGCCAAACATCCAGCCCATCAAACCGGAGTTCATGGTGGCGATGTAGGTGCGCCCATCTTCCTTCTGGTACACGGAAATCGTGCACGGCATGAGCAGCGACACCAAGCGCGTACTGTCGTCCTTGATCAGCGGCTTGGAGTAATCCGTATGACAGGCTTCAATCAACACGGCGTCCGGGACGTTGGCGCCTTCATTGCGGATTGTCACGGCCGGATTACGCAGGCCGACCAACTCCCATCCAGCGTCCTTGATGTTGTGTTGAATTCGTGCGACCGTCTCCTCCACTCCGTACGGGCTGATTGTCTCCTTGATCATCAGACTCGAGGCGTACGTAAAGGCCAGGACGAGGGTCAAGACGATGCCTGAAAGTACAGAAACGACGATTTTCCACATGACACTACCCTCAGTAAGTTGATGATTTATAGCCCTATAAACTTGGCTTTTCCTGAATATAAGAATAGTCTTAAATACTAAAAAAGCAAGGTGGATTTGGTGAACTTTTTGATCTTGAGCAAAGAATCAGGTGGGGTGCGCTACCGCCTGAACCCACGGCGGGCGCCAATCCATATTTCAATCAGTATGTTAGGGGTGATTTGGTGCGGATTCGCCGGTGCAGGTCCGAGCGCGGATCATCCCAAGCTTAGGGACGAGAATGCGATCCCCCACATCGACCAACAGGGGCGTCAGGGCTATGTGGAGTTTCTGGATGCGCCGCGGCATCGGGCGTTCGCCATAGGCCCGGGTGGCGCCTGGTCCTGGCGCTCAGGACTCAAATCGGCGGCTGCTGCCCAGCAGGCGGCTTTGGATGCGTGCGCCGAGCATAGCGAAATTCCGTGCCTGCTGTACGCGGTCGATGATGAGCTGGTGTTCGACCGCAAGGCTTGGGGGGGGCGCTTGGGACCCTACCTGAGCGAGGCCGCCGCGGCCAGGGCGAGCCCCGGTGCCAAGCGCGGGCAGCGTTTCCCCGACCTGGTGTTCGCCGACGAAAAGGCCAAACAGCACAAATTGTCGGAGCTGCGCGGCAAGGTTGTCGTGTTGCACTTCTGGGGAACGTGGTGTCCGCCGTGTCGGCATGAGCTGCCGGACCTGGCAGCGCTGCACCAGTCGTTCGCCAACCGCAAGGACGTCACGTTCGTGTTCCTGCAGGCGCGCGAGCCCATTGCCACGTCTCGTGCATGGCTGGCCAAGCAGGGCCTGGCGATTCCGTTGTATGACAGCGGTTCCAGCGATGCCTACGACGACGTGCTGAAGACCGCAGACGGGAAGGATCTGTCAGATCGCGACGTGGCCCCAATTTTTCCCAGCACTTATGTGCTCGACCGAAATGGCATTGTGGTGTTTCGCCGCTTCGGGCCGGCGGTGCGCTGGAACGAGTATGCGCCGTTGATCCTCGACGTGGCGCTGCGGTCGGGGAATTAAGAAACTGGTTGAGGTGGCTAGTTGTTTGAAGAGGTTTGCCGCGTCTGCAACTAGGGAGGCCGTTGGGGTAATCAGTTGCCTGCGCGGAGTTGACAAGTAGGCTTTCGCTCACCGTTCTCCAAGAAAAAGCGGGCGGCCAATGAGCCGCCCGTTTCAATTGCGTGCGTGGCTATGATTATTTGGCCGCGGTCGATGGCTCCTCGTCGACTTCTTCCCAGCCGGTGATCATGGCCTTGATGTGGGACGTCCAGGTGTGTCCCGCCGTGGCCAGGTAGACGTGAGCCACGAAGAAGATGACCATCATGAATGCCGCGATGACGTGCAGCAATGCTACGGTGCTCAGGCTCAGGTTGCCCAGACCCCACTCTGCCCAACTGTTGTAGAACATGTACAGCAGGCCGGTGACCCAGATCAGTGGATTGATGACCAGCTTGACCAAGAGGTAGGCCAGACGCTGCAGCGGATTATGCTTCGACAGCTGCGTTTGGCGCACCGGATGGGGTGCGTGGACAAAAATCCCCACCGTGTAGTAGCGCAGCATTGCGACGACTTTTTCAGTCGTCGGAACATACTGCTTCCACTCGCCGGTGGTGAAATGCCAGAAGATGGCAAATATCCACAAACCGATGAGCGTCCACGCAGCTGTCGAATGCACGGTGACGGCATTCTCGAAACCCAACAGTGAGTAGGTTCCGTGGATCTCAAAGCCGGTAAGCATCATGGTGATGATCAACAGTGCCTGAGACCAGTGCCAGAAGCGTTCAAAGCGTTTGAATATGTAGATTCTTTGCATGGCGTTCACCCCTATTTCTGCTTGAGGTCAAAGGCGATACGCAGACCGGCATGTATCAGTACCGCGATCAGCGCCAGCAGCACGATTGACCAGCCGATGGTGTCGACGAGACTGTTATAGTCACGTCCCGGGACATAGACACCGGGAACATTCTTCATGCGTCCGTCGCGGGCGTGGCACTCGGCACAGCCTACCGCGTCGTCTTTAGGGGCGACCATATGTGTGATCGGCCAGCGCATTTCAGTTTCGACGAATCCGTATTCGCCACTGTACGGAGCATCAACGTAAGACATACCCGCTTCGACGGCGGAAGCGAAGTCGTAGCCGTTCCAGAACGCGGTCTTGTCATCCTTGGGACCAAAGGTGTGAAACACGGCAAGCGTGCTATTGCCGGCATCATAAGGCTGTTTGCCGCGCATGACCTTGACCGGCCAGATGCGTGACTTGGGATCGTCCGGGCTGCCTTCGAACGTGTTGAGTTTCACGATGCCGGTGGGGTCGATCTTGTCCTGGAGCAAGGTGTAGTTGACCGTACCGTTGAACCACTCGTACTCGGGCACCACGTTGTGGGTCCAGACGAAGTCACCTTTCTTGCCATGGTAAGTATCTTCGCCTTCCTTGTTCTTGACGACCACCGGACTGCCGTCCGGATTGAGCTTGCCGGCTGTGCTCCAATCCCACCACATCTTGGTCGCGTACCCGCCCCGGGCAAACTCGGGGATATGACAGCTCTGGCAGGCGAGTTTGTCCGTGTGCTCATTCGTCTTGGCGTCTTTATGCGGGGTATTGCTGTGGCAGGCCTGACACGTAGCCCGTCCGGGCTCATCACGCCCGGGCACTGATACCGGCTTGGTATCACTGGCTTGGACGTTGTAGCGGCTACCAGCCACTTCGTGCTTGTCACTCTTGTGGCAGGTTGAGCAACTGAAATTGAGCTTGGCCGGCGACATGTGCACGTCCAGGTACTTGCCCGGCTTGAACAGTGACGCGTCCAGATCGCCGTGCTTCACCGCGTTGCCGCCGCCGCCAAAGAAGTGGCAGTTGCCGCAGGTCTGACGGCTGGTCTTGCCGACGTTCTGAGCAATCTTGGCCAGATTAGGCGGCGGAATGACTTTGTCGCCCCGTTTTACTTCTTTGTAGAACGGGTGTCCGGCGCCGGTGGGATTTTTCTTGTAGCTGCCGGTCGTGTCGTGGCACACGAGACAGTCAACGTTTTCCTCTGCCGTGAAGTCGAAGGTGTTGTCCTTCCAGCCATAGCCAATATGGCAACTCGTACAACGCGGTTCATTCGACTGGATGGTGCCGCAGAAGTTGTTAATGAGGACGTTCTTGCCAAGCTCCTGACCGGTCGCGGGGTTCTTAAAGCTCCACTTCCAGTGTTTGGAGGCGTGAATCTGCTTACCGGCCTCGGTATGGCATTGGAGGCAGGCTTTGGTGACCTCGGGACCGCTGGTGAATGGCCCTTTGAGCTGCTTGAACTTACGGTGATCCGACGTGGACGTTGGAATGGCCGCCTCCGCCTGCTCGGCGGTCGGCTCGTCGGTCGGTGTTACCTCATCCTCCGCCCACACGGGCGAAGCGGCCAGAAACAGGCCTGACATCCAGATGAGGGATGCGATGACGGATCGTCGCGTTTGGCTAAACATGGCTGCACCCCCAGCTACGTTACGTTAACTATATGACTTCCCTACAATTTTCTTGCACGTCCCCAGCCCCCGCCATTGAAGTCAGTTATAACCGTATTCAAAGTTAGTATTTTATAAATTACTTATAGACACACCTATGCCATCCGTCAACGTGAAGTGAACGCGTTGTTGACGTATGTCAGTCTAGATCGATGCGGGCGACTCGGCCGCTACGATGCCAGTGCGGGCAGGGCTGAGAATGACGGCGCCCCGCAAGCGGGGCGCTCGGTGGCTTACGAGGCCGTGGTTTCGGCCATTGAGGGATGCTGCTGGCGCTCGAATACCAGTTTCACGGAAGGGCGTTGTACATACTGGGCCAGCGTGATGCCGCTCAGAAATGCGTACAACTGGTTGCTCAGCTCAGACCACAGTTCGTGGCTCAGGCAGCGGTCGCCGCCCTGACAATCGCCACGGCCAGCGCAGCGTGTCGCGTCAATTTCTTCGTCGACAGCTCGAATGATCTCGGCCACCGTGATCTGGTCGGCGGGTCGCGCGAGTCGATAGCCACCATGCGGGCCACGTACACCCTTGACCAGCTTGTTGCGACGTAGACGTGTGAACAGTTGCTCGAGATACGAGTTGGAGATGCCTTGCGCTTGAGAAATTTCGGCGAGGGTGACCAGTCTGTTTTCACCGCGGTTGGCGATGTCCATCATCGCGGTCACGGCGTAGCGTCCTTTGGTAGATAGCTTCATTCGATAGGCCCCCTCGTCTACTGGAGTGGCTGCTGCCGGCTCAGAGCATGCAGTCCGATATCCTGATAAAATTCATGGGAATACATATAAGGCGCCGGCGCCACGTAGTCAAGTGACCTAGGTCAATGAAGCGTGTCGCCCGGCCGTGGAACGGCTACCGTTCGAACCGCATCGACAGATCAACCGCCTGGACATGCTTGGTCAGGGCACCAACCGAGATGAAGTCTACACCGGTTTGGGCAACGGCCCGTAGATCGTGGAGCGAAAGGCCGCCGGAGGCCTCAAGCTCGGCGCGCCCCGCAGTGATGGCGACCGCCTCGGCGAGCATATCGGGGCCCATGTTGTCTAAGAGGATGCGGTCGGCGCCGGCGTCCAGCGCCTCGCCAAGCTGGACCAGACTCTCGACTTCTACCTCAACGAGTAGGCCGACCCCAATGGCGCGCGCCCGTCCGACCGCAGCGCTGATTGAACCGGCGGCGGCAATGTGGTTTTCCTTGATTAGGATGCCATCGTAGAGGCCGATGCGATGGTTGTGGCAACCGCCGCAACGGGCCGCGTACTTCTGTGCTAGACGCAATCCTGGGATGGTCTTGCGTGTGTCCAGGATACGCGTGCCCGTGCCGCTTACCGACTCGGCGTAGCGTCGGGCTGCGGTAGCCGTGCCGGACAGTGTTTGCAGGAAATTGAGCGCGGTGCGCTCGCCTGTGAGCAGGGCCCGAGCCGGGCCGCGCACGGTGCACAGACGCTGCTCCGCTGACAGTGCGTCCCCGTCCGTTGCGTGCCAGGACACGACCACGGAGGGGTCAACTTGGCGAAAGACTTCGTCGAACCAGGCGCAACCGCAGAGTACCGCCGCCTCGCGCGCAATCACGTGGGCCGTCGCCTGAGTCCGTGCATCGATCAACTCGGCCGTTACGTCACCGGAGCCGACGTCTTCCGCCACGGCGGCCTCCACTTGGCGGCGGATCGAATCCAGCGGCGGGAGTTGTATAGTCATGATGCCGATCCCAGAGCTCGGGCGCCTAGCGCTGCGTCGCGAAATACTCGCGTGTCAGCCGGAAGACGACGGGGCTCAGTAGCAACAGCGCGATCAGATTGGGGATGGCCATGAGGCCGTTCAGGACATCGGCGAGCAACCACAGTGGGTTGAGCTCGGCAGCCGCACCCACTGGGATCGCCAGCACCCACAGAATTCGGTAGACCGGGATGACTTTGACTCCGAACAGATACTCGGCACAGCGCTCGCCATAGAAGCTCCAACCCAGCACCGTGGTGTAGGCAAACAATACGATGCCGAGGCTGACCAGATGTTCGCCGATACTGGGCATGGCCTGGGCGAAGGCAAAGGAGGTCAGTGCCGCGCCTGAGAGCTGGCCGCCGTTGGTCGGATCAGTGAGCGTCCAGCCCTGGCTCAGTACGATAACCAGCGCGGTCATCGTGCACACGACGATGGTATCGATGAACGTGCCCAGCATACCGATTACGCCCTGGCGCACCGGGTTATTGGTTCTTGCCGCGGCATGGGCGATGGGCGCGGTACCTAGTCCGGCTTCGTTGGAGAACACGCCACGCGCGACGCCGAAGCGTATCGCCATCATGATGGTGGCGCCGGCAAAGCCGCCGGCGGCGGCAGTGCCGGTGAAGGCATCACTGAGGATGGTCGCGAACGCAGCAGGAATCTCGGGCAGGTGGCTGAGGATGATGACCAATGCGCCACCGACATAAAGGAACGCCATCAGCGGTACCAATTTGCCGGCAACCACCGCGATGCTTTTGATGCCGCCGATCAGGACCAGCGCCGTGAAACCTGCCAGCACAAGGCCGGTGACAAGCTTCGGCGTTAGGTCTTCGCTGCCGGTCGTATGGGCGATGGCGTGCGCCACCGAGTTGGCCTGAATTGTGTTGCCGATACCAAAAGCCGCGATGGTGCCGAACAACGCGAATAGAAACCCGAGCCAGCGCCAGTTGTCGCCCAGCCCGTTCTTGATGTAGTACATCGGTCCGCCCTGCTGGCGGCCGCGACTGTCGACCTCGCGGTATTTGACGGCGAGCACGGCTTCCGCGTATTTCGTTGCCATGCCGACCAGGGCGGTCATCCACATCCAGAATACCGCCCCCGGCCCGCCCAGCGCGATGGCGGTGGCAACACCGGCGATATTGCCCACGCCGACCGTTGCAGACAGCGCGGTCATCAAGGCGTTGAAGGGGGAAATATCTCCCTCTTCGGTGCCGGCCTTGCGTCCTTGCCACAACATCTTGAAGCCGTAGCCCAGCTTGCGCAGCGGCATCAGGCCCAGGCCAAAGGTCAGATAGAGGCCGGTGCCGACGAGCAGGACCAGCATGACGGGGCCCCAGACCAGGCCACTGATACTGTTGAGGATCTCGTTGTATGACTCCATCGGTGGTTCTTCCTTGCAGGCTTGGTCGTTTTTCTTGGCTGTGCAGTGTGCAGCGGCGCGCGCGACAGCACGGGCATGCGCCCCCCGCAACGTCAGGCCAATGGTGCAAGGATGAGGGGCGGCTGGCAAGTTTCGCCGCCGCCACGGGGCAGGGAATCTCTGGTGGCGCTAGGCGCTCTCGGGTGCCGCTATGCGTAGCCGTTGATAGAGGGCATCCACGGCGCGGTCTACCCATGGTGCTTCGACCATGATGCGTGCGGTGCCGCGGCGCAGATCCATGGCCAGCCCTTGCAGGGTACGCTCGCTAACGTAGCTCTCGCGACAATTGAGAAAGGTAAATTCGTTCAGCAGCTCGCTTTTTCGTGCCAGCTTGGCCCGCACGATGCGGTGAAATTCGTCCTCGAATTCGATCCAGTGGCCCACCTCGAGGGCGCGGGCTAAGTCGACGTATGCTTCGGCGTCATCCTCATCGTCCTCGACGGGTGCGGCGGCAGCGGCCGCGAGCTCGTCCGCGTCATCCTCCGCCGCGGCGAAGAGCGAGGCGGTTGGGGCACTGAGCAGGGACTGCTCGACTTCGGCGATGAAGCTGCTCACCGGATCGGTGCCAGTCGCGTGGGTATCATCCACCGGCTGTTCGGCCTCCCCCGGCAGCCGGCGCTTGGTCCCCGGTTTTCCCCCCGAGGCGCTCTGATACGGGACGAGCGCACGCAGCAGTTGCTCGATCAGGTCGTCATCGTAGCCGACCTGTTGTAAGCCCTCGCGCAGATCCGCATGCAGCGCTTCAATGACGCGTTCAAACGCGACCCCATCCTGTGGCACGTCAGTCCTGACGGACCACAACAACAGTTCGACCACACGCAACTGCCGATGCCAGACCGGGCTGTTCTCTCCATCCGTGACGTAGGTGTTGCTCAGTAATCTGCACCAGGGGCCGGTGATAATGAGCTGTGCGGGCACCGGCAGTTTCTCGTTTGCGATGCGCTCGTCGATGAGGTCTTGAACGAGATGGCGCGCAGCGAGGGCCGGGGTGCCGGTGTTGGGCAAGGCTTCGCTTTCGCCATGCTGAACGTCGGCCGTATCGGTGCGGGTCGGCGGGAGGGTCCTGATCGTGGAATTGGACATAGTGAGCTGTTAATCCTTTATCTGCTATCCGGGCGCGACGCCTACGGTGCGAACGTCATCGCGTGATTGATTGAAGACTAGTGGTTCATCGGCCGTAGGGCACCGCCGACTGTAGAGAAGTTGCTGGATTTGCGAGGTCAGTCACGGCCGTGACGTGACGGAGGTCCCACCTCGTCACTGGCTGCCCGAAGCGCGCGTACGCAGCAGGCTGTGGGCTGCCTTGTCCAGTTCCATCACCACCAGCACGCTCAGTGCGATGGTCAAGAGTATGAACCAGTCGGAAAAGGCTACCGGCTGGACGCGCAGCACGTCGCGCAGGCCCGGCGTGTACATGGCGCCGATATGTACGAGTTGAGCGACGACGGTGCCGAACAACAGCAGGCGATTGCGCATGGGGTTGTGGCGAAATGCGGATAAGGTCTCGGAACGGCTGTTGAAAACGTGGATGTTCTCGAACAGGACCATGAGCAGTAGCGTGCCGTTGCGGGCCTGATCGAGCTCATAGCCCGCCGACAGCAGCCAGTAGAACGTCGCAAATGCTACGCTGCCCATCGCTGCTGCCGACAGTAGTACCCGCTCGATCATAATGCGATTGAAAATGGCTTCGCGCGGGGGCCGCGGTGGTCGATGCAGCTCATCACCCTCGGCTGGCTCGAAAGCCAGGGCAATGTCCTGGATGCCGTTTGTGACCAAGTTCAGCCACAGCAGCTGTACGGCGAGCAAGGGTAGGGGCAGACCAAACAACATACTGAACGCAAACAAGACGATTTCGGCAGCACCTGTTGAAATCAACAGAAAGATGACTTTGCGTACGTTGCTGTAGGCCAAGCGGCCTTCATCGATGCCAGCAACCAACGAACTGAAATTGTCGTCGGTGATGATGATGTCGGCGGTCTCGCGGGCAACGTCTGTGCCACGTTTGCCCATTGCCACGCCGACCTGTGCCATGCGCAAGGCCGGCGCGTCATTGGCACCGTCTCCGGTTACAGCAACAAACTCTCCGTTGCGCTGTAGAGATCGGACGATGTCGAGCTTTTGCTGCGGCTCCACGCGGGCAAACACACGAGCCTGAGCCGTCAGCGCGTCAACCGCCGCGGGGCCCACCTGCTCGGCTTCACGCAGCTGCACCCCGGTGACGACTTGCTGCTCATCGCTGGCAAGTTCCAGCTCACGCGCGATGGACAAAGCAGTGGTCGGATGGTCCCCAGTAACCATGGAGACCTGGATACCGGCCTTGCGGCAGGCTTTGATGGCGGCGTGTGCCTCGTTGCGCAATGGGTCGATAAGACCAATTAGTCCGAGCAAGGTGAGGCCGTGCAGGTGCTCCTCAGAAAAGCTCGTGCACGGATCACAATGGACTTCGCCCGCGGCCACCGCGATAACACGGTAACCTTGCCGGGCCAGCGCGTGGGCTTGGGCGCTGATCAGCCCCGAATCGATCGCTACGCCGCCGCGGCTGGTGGCCATCCGTTCGCACATGGGCAGCACGCGCTCGAGCGCGCCCTTGACGGAGGCCACCACGTTGTCCCCATCCTGATTGAGACTGGCGGCGTACATCCGTGCTGATTCGAACTCGATTGAGGCGAGTTCAGGTGCGTTGCTGGAAACGGCTGCCTGAGAGACGCCGACTTTGTGGGCCAGGGCCAATAGCGCGACGTCGACCGCATCGCCGTGATGAACCCATTCATTGTCGTGCTGGGCAAGGAATCCCTCGTTGGCGAGTGCCGCAGCTCGGCACAGGCGTTCGCAGATCCCCCACACGGCGTCACGGTCGGTGCCGGCAGGCACAAGGACGGTACCCAGCGGCACCGTGCCTTCACCAGTGATCGGCCAGGGATCATGGCCGGGAAGTACCAGGCGCGTCGCGGTAAGCTCATTCATCGTCAGCGTGCCGGTCTTGTCGGATGCGATGAACGTGCACGAGCCAAGTGCTTCGACGGCGACCAGTTTGCGCACGATGACATTGCGTTTGGCCATGCGTCGCATACCAATGGCCAGCGTGACCGTGAGCGCCACCGGCAGGCCCTCGGGGATGGCGGAGACGGCCAACGCAACGGCGAGGATGAAGACCTCGGCCAGACCGGCACCCTGAGCCAATGAGATGCCCGCGAGCGCCAGCACGGCAACAGCAACCGCCATGGCAATGCGCCAGGTGAAGCGCTCCATGCGCACGAGCAGGGGTGGTTTCGCGGCGGATTTGCTAAGCACCGCGCTGGCGATCGCGCCCAACTCGGTGGCCAGTCCCGTTGCCACCACCACCCCCCGGGCGCGGCCGCGGTGGACAATGGTGCCGGCGAAAGCCATGTTGCGCCGATCACCCACAACGGTGTCCTCTGCCAGCACCCCAGCGGCGGTCTTCGCCACGGCAAACGATTCGCCCGTGAGCAGCGATTCGTCGACTTCCAGACTATGGTCGGTGAGCAGGCGCAAGTCGGCGGGTACTTTAGCGCCGGATTCGAGCAACACTACGTCCCCAGGCACGAGTTCGGCGGACGCAATCTCGTAGCTTTCGCCGCCACGCAAGACCCGCGCGCGAACGACAACCATGTGCTGCAACGCGAGGGCGGCACGCTCAGCACTGTACTCCTGGGCCGTGCCGATGCCGGCGTTGAGCAATAGTACGGCCATGATGAATGCCGCATCCGACCATTCGCCCAGGGCCGCAGAAACCACAGCGGCGATAAGCAGCACGTAGATGAGAGGGCTCAGGAACTGGCGCAGCACAACCTTGAACCAACCAGCTGCCTTGGACTCGGGGAGACGGTTACTACCATAGTGGGACAGCCGCTCGCGTGCCTCAACCGTATCCAGACCATGCGCCGAGCTACGCAGCTCTTCCAACACTGCCGCAGCCGACAAGGTATACGGCCTGTGCAGTGGTGCGATGGTGGCAACCGGTCCGGACGCAGAATAGTCGGCGACTGATTTGTTCATCGCAAAGCCTTGGAGATTTGGCCCGTGGGTTAGGTTAACAGTACGACTGCAATCGTGTAATGTTGTGCCAAGCTGTTAGATCCCTGGTGGATTGTGAATAACTACTTGCGCGAGCTCCTGCGTCCGCTGTTCGACAGTCTTCGCGATCTGGCGCCTATTATTCTCGTAATCGCTTTTTTTCAACTGGTGGTGTTGCAGCAGCCGCTGCCGCAGCTGGGTCGAGTGCTGTTCGGTACCGCAATGGTCATCCTTGGGCTGGCCCTGTTCGTGCGTGGACTGGAAATGGGGCTGTTTCCGATTGGCGAGAGCATGGCCTATGCCTTTGCCCGTAAGGGTAGTCTGTTTTGGCTACTGCTGTTCGCCTTTGCGCTGGGCTTCGGTACGACGGTTGCAGAGCCCGCTCTGATAGCGGTCGCCGATGAGGCCGCCGAAGTCGCTGCCGTCGGCGGTATGATTACCGATACTCCAGATGCGCGCGCGAGCTATGCGTTTGGATTACGCCTGACGGTGGCGCTCTCGGTCGGCGCTGCGATTCTGGTCGGGGTATTGCGTATTCTGCGCGGCTGGCCAATCCAGTATCTCATCATCGGTGGCTACGTTGGCGTCGTCATCATGACCGCGTTTGCGCCACCAGAGATCATCGGCATCGCGTATGACTCTGGCGGCGTCACCACATCGACAATCACCGTGCCACTGGTTACCGCATTGGGTGTCGGCCTGGCCTCGAGTATCCGCGGGCGCAATCCAATGATTGACGGATTCGGTTTGATTGCTTTTGCGTCGTTGACGCCGATGATTTTCGTCATGGGCTACGGAATGTTGGTGTGACGGAGGAACTGAACAACATTGTTGCCATGATCGGCTCGACGATATTCGACGTCTTGCCGATCGCGGCCATCATTGTCGGTTTTCAAGTCCTGGTGATCCGCCGCGCGATTCCCAATTGGCGCAAGGTCGCCGTCGGATTTGCCTACGTCTTGGTGGGACTTTCCCTGTTTCTCATTGGCCTGGAGGAGGCCCTGTTCCCGCTTGGCAAGTTGATGGCGCAGCAGCTCACCGATCCCAGCTTCATCTACGAAGGTCTAAAGCGTAGCGCGGATGCGCTGCAGTGGTACGACTACAAATGGGTGTACGTGTTTGCCGCTGCGATCGGATTTTCGACCACCGTTGCCGAGCCCTCCTTAATTGCGGTCGCTATCAAGGCACAAGAAGTCTCTGGTGGGGCTATCAGTACCTGGGGGTTGCGCATTGCGGTAGCAATTGGCGTGGCGCTAGGTATCGGGCTGGGCACGTTTCGCATTGTCACTGGCACGCCGCTTCAGTACTACATCGTCGTGGGCTACGTCCTGGTCGTCATTCAGACCGCGTTTGCACCACGTACTATCATCGCCTTGGCCTATGATTCAGGCGGCGTGACGACCTCGACAGTGACGGTGCCACTAGTCACCGCGCTTGGATTGGGGTTGGCCAGCACGGTGCCCGGTCGTAGCCCCTTACTCGATGGATTTGGATTGATTGCCTTTGCAAGCTTGTTTCCAATGATCACGGTCATGGGTTATGCCCAGCTCAGCGAATGGCGTGCCAGACGCAATCAGTCTCAAGGCGCGCAAAAGAGGGACTAACGATGCATTTCAAACTGTTGATTGCTTTGATTGAAGATGACAAAACCAATGCGGTGATGGATGCCGCGCGGGAGTGTGGCGCGACCGGGGCGACAGTTATCAATCACGCTCGTGGTGAGGGTCTGGAACGAAGCAAGACTTTCTTCGGGCTGACCTTGGAGACCCAACGGGACATGTTGCTGTTCCTGGTAGAGGAGCATCTTAGCCGCAAGATCCTGGAAACTATTGCCAATGCCGGCGAATTCGACAGCCGGCCAGGTTCTGGGATTGCCTTCCAGATCGATGTCGAAGATGCCGTGGGCATCGCCCATCAGGTGGAACGTCTCAGCGAAGTGGTGGAGGAAGAGCTATGAGCGAGCGGGAGATTATTCGTGTGCGTGCCGTTATGAAGGAACACGTCGACATCGTCGATGGCATGATGACGGTTGCTGACGCGCTGGCTACCATGAAGCACACGGATACGAAGTGTCTGATCGTAAACAAACGACATGATGATGATGAATATGGCATCGTCATGCTGTCGGATATTGCTAAGGAGGTTCTGGCCAAAGATCGGGCGCCGGAGCGGGTGAACGTCTACGAAGTCATGGCCAAGCCTGTCGTTGGCGTGGATCCCGAGATGGATATTCGCTACTGCGCGCGACTCTTCGATCGCTTTGGTTTGTCGCGATCACCCGTCGTCGAGCACGGCAAGGTCATCGGTGTGGTCAGTTACACCGACATGGTGCTGCGCGGGCTGTGCCGCAACGTCTAATCCGCAGCGCTAGTGCGTGTCTGGTGAGCCGGGCCTTAGGCTTGTGCGGTTAGCATCGGAGCAGGGTGTTGTGCGTGGAGTGGTTGGGAATGCGCGTTGATGTAGGCACGGGGTTGCTCGACGAGGCCCGATATGTGCCGTCGCCAAACTGTGATGAACGGCCAGACGCTGAGATTAGCGTGTTGGTCATTCATGGCATTAGTCTGCCGCCGGGGGAATTCGGTGGCCCATTCATTGAGGAACTGTTCACCAATTGCCTCCAGCCGGATGCGCACCCGTATTTCGCTGAGATCTGTAGCCTGCAGGTATCGAGTCACGTGCTGATTCGCCGCGACGGCGAAGTTGTGCAGTTCGTGCCGTTTCATATGCGCGCCTGGCACGCTGGTGAATCGCACTATGCGGGCCGCTCGCGCTGCAACGATTTCTCTATCGGGATCGAGCTGGAAGGTGCTGACGATATCGAGTACGCGCCCGTACAGTATGAGCGGCTCGAGCAAGTCGCGCGGGCACTGATCGAAGCTTATCCTCTGCTTCATGCCGAGAGAATCGTTGGCCACTGCGACATCTCTCCGGGCCGCAAGACCGATCCCGGTCCTACCTTCGACTGGGCAGCCTTGCGAAGCCGCTTGAGCGTCGCCTAGGCTTGCAACTTCCACGTATTACCACGACACTTAGCCGCCATGAGCCTACTTTCGATTCTCCTCGCCCTGCTAATAGAACACTTCTTTGGCCCACTACGGCAGTGGCGTCGATTCGAGTGGTTTATCCGCTGGGGCGATTGGATCTATCAGCACATGCCTGCGTCGTCATGGCGCGATGGGCCGCTGGGTGTCATTGCGCTCCTGGGTGTGCCGCTGTTCGTCCTAGCCCTGGTCCTGGGCGCCCTGGATGAGATTGGTTGGCTATTGTCGTTTCCGTTCGGGGTGGTTGTCCTGCTCTACTGTCTTGAAGGGCGCGACTTCGAAGACGATATCGAGGCGGCGCTGTCCTCGCTCGACAGTGATGATCCAGAGGCCGCTTTTCTGCATGCGCGCGGCATCTTGTCACGTGAGGTAGTCGAGGCTGAAGGCGAATTCGCGGCGCATTTGCGCCGCGGCGTGCTCGTCTTTTCCAACGAACGCCTGTTTGCTCCATTGTTCTGGTTTCTGGTTCTAGGACCGCTGGGTGCGGTGTTATTTAGGCTCACCTGTGTTGCCCGCAGCGCAGAGGGTGAACGCGAGGTCGATTACCGAGGGACGCTGAACTGGTTGCATACCATCCTGGTTTGGCCCGCCGCGCGGCTGCTTGCACTGGGCTATGCGCTCGGCGGCAACTTCGTTGACGCGATGGCCCACTGGCACGGTCCACGGGACTTTTTCCGACGCCCCAGTGACGAATTACTCGTCGACACAGGCTTGGGTGCCCTGGGACAAGGGCCCGCGGCCTCTGGGGAGGGCGAAACGAGCGTCGGTCGCGATGCAGTGCGCGAGACATTGGCCTTGGTGCGACGCACCGTAGTGGTTTGGATCACCGCGTTGGCAATCCTTACCTTGGCGGGGTGGGCAGCTTAGCCGATTCGCGGCAAGGTCGTCTCCGGTTGCCCCGTCGTTCGTGGCCAACACTCAGACACAGGTTCTGTGACCCAAGCGCACAACAGCACCCTCACCCATACCGTGGTCGATCTCATTCGCCATGGCGAACCGCTGGGTGGACGGAAATACCGTGGCCAGATTGACGATCCACTTAGCCCCCGAGGCTGGTCTCAGATGCGTGCGGCGGTGGGTGAATACGCGTCGTGGGATGTCATCGTTACATCAACACTGTGCCGCTGCAGCGAGTTTGCCGAAGAGCTGGCGACACGCCACCAACTCCCATTAGAGCGCGAACCACGCTTCATCGAGATCGGCTTTGGTGTGTGGGAAGGCCGTACCGCGAGCGAGTTGACCGCTGATGACCCCGAACGCGTGCGACGATTCCAGGCTGATCCTCTCGGCCAGCGACCCGCGGGCGCCGAGCCGCTCGATGTCTTTCGCCGGCGCGTTGTCGAGGCATGGGATGATGTATTGGAGCGGCATGCCGGTCGGCACGTACTGCTCGTTGGCCACGCCGGCATGATGCGCGCCATCGTCGGGCATGTGCTCCACGTACCGCACGAGTCCTTCTATCGCCTTCAGGTGGCCAACGCCGGCGTTACCCGCATTGAGGTAGAACAGCGTGGAGCAGTGCGGTGGCCACGGCTGATATTCCATGGTGGCGCCTTGGCATGAACCGCTGGCGAGGCTGGCGCGCATTCGTTCTGCTGTCGTATTTCTCAATGTCGCTGCCGGCCACTGCTAACGGCACCGACATCCAAGTGCGTGATGATGCTGGCCAGCTCATCGAGTTGGAGCAGCCTGCGCGACGCATCGTCGCCCTGGCACCGTTTCTTACCGAGTTGGTATTTGCTGCGGGCGCGGGCGATTCGCTCGTCGGCGTCAGTGCGTTCAGTGACTATCCCGATGAGGCGCGCGCAATTCCCCAGTTGGGTGATGCCTATGGCCTGGATTTGGAGCGACTGCTGAGCCTGCGTCCCGATCTGGTATTGGCGTGGTCGAGCGGCACCGGGGCCGCGCAGATTGGAAAGCTGCGCGACCTAGGCTTGACCGTTTATGTAAGCGAACCACGCCGCCTGGGCGACATCGGTTCGACCCTGGAGCGGTTCGGCGCGCTCAGCGGTCGACAGCACACAGCGCGCGCTGCTGCCACCGAGTTCGGCGCGGCAATTGACGCGCTGCGTGCCCGTTATTCGGGGCAAGCGCCAATCCGTGTGTTCTACGAATTGTGGCATCAACCCTGGATAACGGTGGGCGGACCCCATTTCATTTCGGATGTGATCGCGCTGTGCGGGGGACGCAACGCCTTCGCGGATGTGAACGAGCTCGCTCCGGTGGTGGACGCTGAAGCCGTTCTCGCCCGCGATCCGCAGGTGGTATTGGTTGGCGCTGAATCCGCAAGTGACGAATCAGTAAGACGGCGCTGGCAGCGCTGGGCCCTGGTCAGTGCGGTGCGTGAGGGCCATGTGTACGTGGTGCCGCCTGAGCTGCTGCAGCGCCAGACGACCCGCGTCGTTGCCGGAGCGACTCAAGCCTGCGAGCTCATTGCGCGGGCGCGCCAGGGAACCAGGTAAGACTGTTTGCGTTCAGCTCTGCGCAGCTTGCGCTTGGATCTCCCGCAGTCTGTCTACCGCCAGACCGGCTTCGTCCGCAAGCTGCAACGCGCGCTCCAATCGGGCTGGCGCAGAGCGGCCCATGCATTTGTGTTCCAGATCACCGTTAATCGCCTCAACCATGCCCGCGATGAGTTTTTCGCGGTCGAGTTCATGGCCGATCAACCAGAACTGAATATCCATCACGTCGTTGGCCACTGTACGTGCCAGGTGCTGGTGTTTTGACCACATCTCGTTGACGTTGCCCCCGACAACCAGTCCAGCGATATTGGTGGTCAGGATGTAGACGTTCTTGCGCACCAGCTCGAACTCGAGCTCGGCCTCGCTGGCCACCTGCCAACACGGGATGTCCAACGATCGTAAGGCTTGCTCAATGAGTGCCGCGCCCGGACCATAGGTGGGTGAGGGCACCAGGACTTTGTAGTCCTGGCCCTTTTTCTTCTCGAACCACACCGACACGACGGTGGGATCGACGAGGCCGTGCGCCTGCCAGTCGCGCGGCAACAATTCGTTTTGCAGCAGGCCTACTTTGTCGCGCCACGCAGAGGGCAACGCGTCCAAGGTAGAATGCAGATCGTTTTCGGCCACGGCTACCAGCGCCAGCGCTGGCTCGGGCACATTGCGCGCCATTTCGCGGATGTCCACGTGCCGGGTAACGGGATAGACGGGATGACCACAGCGCAGGAAACCGCGGCTGAACACGCCACCCATTTCACCGAGACCGATCACTACCACTGTGCTGTTCATAGTCAACCTCTGTCTTGCTCGCAGGTACTCACTGCGTGTCGGGTTTGTTCTCGGGCTGCCACATGACCTCCTGGCCGTTTTCGAAACGCGCCAAGGTTCGGGCCATGACGAACAGTAGATCAGACAGCCGATTGAGGAAGGCAAGTGCGCTCGGATTGACGGATTCATCGCGCATGAGTCTGACGACACATCGCTCGGCGCGCCGACACACGGCGCGCGCGAGGTGGCAGGCCGAGGTGGCGTGGCCGCCTGCGGGCAGAATGAATTCCTTCAGGGCAGGCAGCGCGCTGTTGAGCTCATCGAGCACCGTCTCCAGCGCCGTGACGTGCTTTGTTCCCAGTACCTCGTAGCCGGGGACCGACAACTCGCCGCCCAGATCAAACAAGCGGTGTTGAACGGTAGTCAGACAATCGCGTATCGCCCGCGGTAAGTCGTTGGCGAGCACGATGCCGATGACACTATTGAGCTCGTCTACTGTTCCGTACGCTTCTACACGCAGGTGATCCTTGTCTACGCGGGTACCATCGCCCAAGCCCGTCTTGCCGGTATCGCCCGTGCGTGTGTATATCTTCGACAGTCGATGGCCCATGACGTTAGCCCTCACGCAAGCGGTAGATAACGGGCAGATCGAGATCCCAACCGGGGCTGCCAAGCTTTGGTCCCGCGACGCTGACGCGCCCCACCTCACGCAAAGCCTGTATCGCCGATCGGTCTAGGATACCGTGGCCGGAGCTGCGCACAACACGGATACGCTCAATGCGGCCATCGGCTTCGACCCGGAAACCCAAATCGACTCGACCTTGCCAACCCTTGCGGCGCGCGAGTTGTGGATAGAAAAAGCGGTTGGCCAGTTGTCCGTGGACGGTCGCAAGGATCTGCTCGCGCGATTGCGTGGCGCTGGAGCGCGTAGGCCGAACGACCCGCTGAGGGGGCGTCGCCTCCGGCGCAATCTCTGTCGATGCCGACTCAACCGAAGTGGCCGGTGCTGGTCTTGGCGCCGGTGTGGGAGCCGGTGCTTTGTGCGCGACCGCTGTCGGCGCCGGCTTGTGCTGGTCGGGCCGTGATGCGGCAGCGGCTGGTGGCCGCGCGACCTGAGCCGTCGTGGGCTGCGGTTGCGGATCCGGTTGCGCCGTGCCGGCGCGACTCATCAATCTTGCGTGTAGCACCGGCGCGCTCACTTCACCTAGTTCGACGCGTGCGTCTGGCCAGGTGCTCAGGACCAGCCCATGCACCGCGGCCGAGATCAGCACGGCCGGCAGCAGGCGGTTCACAGTGCGCCTCCGCGTCGCGACGACTGCCAGCGCAGGCCCAGAAAGAACGAGCGCTCTGGCGTGTTGTAGCCGGAGGCCAACTCGTAGGCCTCATCCAACGCGTTTTCCACCCGCAACATCGCCTGCCAGGACGCTGTCATCTCCCAGCTCGCAGACAGATTCACCAATGTGTAGCTGTCCAGCGTCAGCCCGCCGAAGTCCTCCCGTTCACCGCTATAGAGCACGTCGCCACCAAGTGAATAGCTTGGGCCGCGATAAAGCAGCGCGAGGCTGGCGCTGCGTTTGGCCCGGCGCAACAACTGCTCTCCGGTGTCTAGGTTGCGCGGGTCTTGCGCAGTCGCTTGCGCCTGCAGGCGCCAGGCGTCCAGCGCGAACAGGTAACTCAGCTCCACGCCCTGGATGCGCGCAGCGCCGATATTTTCATTCAGATCGGCGGGGAAGTTGTACTCAATCAGGTCTTGGATTGTCGTCTCGAAGGCGCGCACATCGAACTGGTGACGCGTGCCGAGTCCTTGATTGAGGCCCAACTCATAGCTCAGTGAGCGTTCGGGTTGCAGGTCGGGGTTGCCGCCGAAGCCGTACAAGTCGGTCGCCGCCGGTGCGCGGTAAGCGGTGCCCGCGCTGGCCGTGAGGTGGGTCTGGCTGGCGAGTTGCCAACCGTAGTCGGCATTCCACGTGAGTTGGGAATCAAAGCGTTCATAGTCGCTGAAGCGTGCGCCGACCAGAAGGTGATGGTCGCCGAGGTGGAGGTCATCCTGCACGAACACAGCCCCGTCATGGTCGTGTTCATTGTAGCTGGTGCCGAAGGACAGGGCCTCAGCGTCCGCGCGGGCGAGATAAGCGCCCGCCGTAAGGAGGTGCTTCGCGCCGAGTTGAATATCGTTCTGCCAATCCAGGGCCGCACGTGCGCTGTTGACGAAATCCGGGCTCTGGTTCTGCTCGATGTCATCGATGGTGTAGCTGAAGGCAAGCCGACTCGTCCAGATGTCCATGGGCGTCTGATCGAGCGTGAGTGCGGTAGCGGTGTTGCGATAATCTTGGTCCAGCGGCTGTAGGTCGAAACTCAGGTACTCGGTGTTGCCCGCGGTGTGCCAGTGGCTGAAGCTTGCCTCGGTGATAGCGCTCAGGCGCTGATTGGCGTAGAGCTGTGCGCTCAGGTTGTCGTAACCCCGGTCGATGTCTGAGTCTTGCTGGGTGGGAAAGCCGTCCGAGGACTGGGCACTCAGCACGATGCCGGCACCCTTGTCCTCCACGCCTCGTTGGGCAGAGAAGCTGGCGCCAACCGTACTGAAGGACCCCGCCTCGATGCTGGCGTCGACGTCAACGCCCTCGCCGCCACGCCGAGTGATGATGTTGATCACACCGCCGATCGCTTCCGAGCCGTACAGTGTCGAGCGCGGACCTTTGACGACCTCGATGCGTTCGATCATTTGCGTGTCGATATTCTGGATCGCCGCCAGGCCGATGTTTGCATCGTTGATCTTCACGCCGTCGATCATGAAGACGGTGTGATTGCTCTCGGTGCCGCGGATGAATACCGTGGTGAGCTGCCCAATCCCGCCTTGGCGGCTGATTTCCACGCCCGCGCGCAGACGCAGCAAGTCGGCGACGTCGGCGAGTGGATTGCGTGTGATTTCTTCGCGGTCAATGATGATGACTGAAGACAGCGTTTCGTCCGCCGTTTGGGCGGTGCGGGTGGCAGTTACGATGATGGGTGTTTCGGCTTGAGCTAGTGCCACGTTGCACAGGCAGCCGACGCACAACACCCAACCCCCAAGCCAGGCCCCACGTTGGGTCGCCATTTATTGTTTTCCCTCCCCGTTCGTTACGGCGAGCGTGGAGGGTGAACAGGGGGATCCGATTACTGAGGGATCAACGCTGTTCGAGCGCCCGCCGCGCCACGCCAGTTACGCCTCAGGCCGGTCTCCGGGCTTGCGAGCGGGTTCCTTTGGTTGAACCCCGGCCGGATCGCCTTCCCGCGCGTGATGCGCAGTGGCGTCGTGATCCGCCGTGTCTCGCCTACCGTTGCGGGGGCAGCGCCGGAATTGTCCACATGGGATGGGACGCACCGGCTTCCCGTTTCACTCCTTGGACGAACGTCCTTAGAGCACCTCAGGCTGAGCAGATTGTAGGGATCGGTGCGGGCGGGAGCAAGTGAAGACGGCCGCGCTAAAGCTCGATAGGCTCGCATCCGATGACTAGGGCGATAGCCCTAGTGTTTGCGCTAGGGTAGTGGGGCAGGGACAGCCACCTCGCCGGTTCGGGTCTCGATGGCGGGACGCGGGCGGCAAACATCGCGAGCAGCGTGCATGCGCAAGATAGTCATTCTCAACTCCAAAGGCGGTTGTGGTAAGACCACACTTGCCACGAATCTTGCCAGCTATTTTGCCGGCCAGGGTCTGGCAACCGCATTGCTCGATCACGATCCCCAAGGCTCGAGCATGCGTTGGTTGAGCCTGCGCCCGGAGAACAAAGCGCCGATTTACGGCATCGCGGCCTATGAACGTCAGCGCTCGGATGTGACCCGCAGCTGGCAAATGCGGGTGCCGTCCGACACACGGCGTATGATCATCGATGCGCCGGCTGGCGTGTCAGGGATTCAACTCTATGAGTACGTGCGCACTGCCGACACCATCGTGATTCCGGTTTTGCCCTCGCCCATAGACATCCACGCCGTTTCCCGTTTCGTTCAGGACCTGCTCCTGACCGGCAAGGCGCGCGCCTTCGATGTGCGCCTGGCGGTCGTTGCCAATCGCGTCAAGCCCAACACACTGGTCTTCCAGGCGCTGGAGCGATTTCTCCGCAGCCTCAAGTATCCTTTCATTGCGCAACTGCGCGATACGCAAAACTACGTGCGCGCGGCTGAGCAGGGCGTGGGTATACACGATCTGGAGGGCAACCGTGTGGCCAAGGATCGCGACCAGTGGCGGCCATTAATCGAATGGATTGAGAGCATTGAGGAACCGCAGCCTCAGGTGCGCCCGCTGGCACCCGTGCGCCGTGTCGCACCCAGCTAGCGCGGCATAAACACCGTTGTGGTGCCCCCGTGTATTGCCTCCATCGGGTGCGCGAACAATTGCTCCAGGTATTCGCTGGTCAGCATCTGGGTTGCTTCTCCCGCCGCCGTTTCCCCATCGCCAAACAGAAACAGAATGCGATCGCAGTACCGGGCGGCGAGATTCACATCGTGCAGGCTCATGACCACCGTGCTGTCGGCCTGGCGGCATTCTTGGCGCAACAAATCCAGCGCAGCGATCTGATGGTGTGGATCGAGGTGGTTGAGCGGCTCATCCAGGAGATAGACGTCCGGTGCCTGCGCCAGTAAAGTGGCGATGCCAACCCGACGCCGTTCGCCGCCCGACAGTGAGTTGATGCGGCGGTCGCCAAGACCGTCGAGATCGACCCGGGCCAAGGCCGCTCGGGCAATGCCGACGTCCGTCGCCGTCTCCCACTGCCAGGGCCGCAGATGAGGGTGGCGACCGGCCAACACGGTGCTCAGCACGTCGCCGGGAAAGGGATCGCTGTGCTCCTGAGGTAGCAGCCCGACGCGCCGTGCCACCTCGCGTCTGGGCAAGCCCGCCATGTCAGCCCCCGCGACGCAGACGTGTCCGGCGCTGGGTTGGTGCAGTCCCGCCAGGGTGTGTAACAGGGTTGTCTTACCGGTCCCGTTGCGTCCGAGAATACCCCAGCACTCGCCCGCCGAGGCGCTCCACTCGAAGCCCTTGCACACCTGACAGGCGCCGATGCGCACATCCAGGCCAAGCGTACTCAATAGAGCGGGCGCGCCCATGGCGCTCATGTTCTGCGTTCCCGCTGCAACAGATACAAGAACAGCGGCACGCCCAGGCCGGCCGTGATGACGCCGACGGGGAGCTGGCGCGGGGCCAGTACCAGTCTGGCCAAGGTATCGGCTCCGAGCAAAAGGACCCCGCCCAATAGAGCCGCCGCGGGCAGCAGAATGCGGTAGTCGGTGTAGCCAGCCAGGCGCAACATGTGCGGCACGACCAGACCAACAAAGCCGATGCTGCCGCCGAGGGTGACGGCAAAAGCCGTCAACAGTGATGCACCGAGGTACAGGAGCGTGCGCACCAGATTGACCTCGACACCGAGCGCCGCAGCCTGGACGTCGCCCAGGGCGAGGATGTTCAGACTGCGCGCCAGTAGCAGGCTGGCGGCTACCCCGATGATCAGCACGATGAGCGCAGGTGCCGGGGCCGACGCGTTGCTCAAATCTCCCATCAACCAGAACAGCATGCCAGGCAGCGCACTGGCGGGACTCGTCGCGAGCAGGAAGCTGATCAGTGCGCCCCAGCCGGCCGCCAACACGACACCGGTGAGCAACAGGCGGGCCGGATCCCAGGCGCCACGGCCGCGGGCCAGGCCGAACACCAGGGCCACCGCGAGCAGGGCACCAGCAAACGCGGCCGCGTTGAGCGCCACCCCGACGATGCCGAGCAGCATCGCGATCAGTGCGGCGCTGGCCGCACCGCCCGAAACGCCGAGCACGTAAGGATCGGCAAGGGGGTTACGCAGCAGTACTTGCATCAGGGCTCCGGCCGTGGCGAGGAGGCCGCCCACGGCCCAGGCGCTGAGTGCCCGGGGCAGGCGCAACTCGAGCACGACGGTCTGGGTCAGCGCGTCACCCCCTCCTACCAGGCCGGCGAGGGCGTCGCGGGCGCTCACGCCGCTGCTGCCCGAACTGATGGCCCAGAGCAGGCAGGCTGCACTCAGCCCGACCAGCACGCTGAACAGCGCCAGGCTTGAGCGGTTCGCAGTCACAGGGTTGTGGCGGGACCGGGCCATGGGGTGGGCAGCCCCGACGGCGCGCGCAGAGTAATAATCGGCCAACCGCGGTACTCCGCGTGCTGCGCCAGAGTCTCATCCGGGTCGACGGCCACCGGATTGGCAACCTGCTCGAGCAGGGGCAAGTCGTTATGCGAGTCGCTGTAGAACCAGGCGTCGGTCAGGTCTTCGCCGCTGCGCTGCAGCCAGGTGTTGAGCCGGGTGACTTTACCCTCGCGAAAGCAGGGCGTGCCGGCAACCCGACCCGTGTAACGGCCGTCGAGCTGTTCGGGGTCCGTCGCCAGCAGGGCATCGACGCCCAGCTCCGTGGCAATGGGTTCGGTCACGAAGGCGTTGGTTGCGGTGATGATGAGCAGGGTGCGCCCGGCGGCACGGTGCTCGGCCAGCAGCGCCCGCGAAGCGGCCGGGATGATGGGCCCTATCTTGGTGGCGACGAATTGCGCACGCAGCGCTTGCAGCCGCTGCATATCCGTCTCGGCCAGTGGTCGCAGGCTGAAGGCGAGGAACTCCAGAATGTCCAGGGTGCCGGCGCGGTACTCATCGTAGAAGCGCTGATTTTCACGCTCGTAGTAGTCGCCGTCGACAACTCCCTGTTCGGAAAGGAATTTCCCCCAAAGATAGTCGCTGTCACCTGCGAGCAGGGTGTTATCCAGGTCAAATATCGCGAGACTCACTCGGGTTTGCGCTCCTGCGGTCGCGGTCCAGACCAGGATCTTACGGCATGCACGTGCCGAGGCGGCAATCGGTACGCGGCACCCAGGTCGTCGGAAAGTTGCTGGTCAACGCGCAAGTGTGGCACATTTAGTCACATTACAAAGCGAAGAGTCGGCTTCAAGTGGTTGATTCTGATGGATACAGACCGAACGTTGGCATTATCCTGAGCAATCAGGAGGGACGTGTACTGTGGGCGCGTCGATTTGGCCAGGATGCCTGGCAGTTTCCCCAGGGGGGGATTCGACGCGAGGAAACCCCTGAAGAGGCCATGTATCGTGAGCTGGGGGAGGAAATCGGGTTGCGTCGCGGCGACGTGGACGTGTTGTCCTGTACCCAGGATTGGCTGCGTTATCGGCTACCGCGCAAGTACATCCGCCACGGCCGTAAACCGGTCTGCATCGGTCAGAAACAGATCTGGTATCTGCTGCGGCTGCTCAGCGCGGACGATCACGTTCGCCTGGATGCCAGTAATCACCCTGAATTCGATCGTTGGTGCTGGGTCGACTACTGGTATCCTTTGAAGCAGGTCGTTCACTTCAAGCGCTGGGTATATCGCCACGCGCTGGAGGAGTTTGCACCGCTGCTGGACATGCCGGCCGCCCCCGTGGGGGATGGACATGCCAAGTCCGGCGTCGGGTTCAAGGCTCAGCGCTAGCGGCGCCTTGGCGCCGCTCCCCGGCTCGTCGTTTCCCGTATTTTCGATAATGGCCCTAGGCGCCATGAGGTGCGCATGCTCGACACACTGCGGCGAATAACTCAGGAAGTCAGCGCGGCACGCAGCCTCGAGCAGGCGCTTGGGATCATTGTTTCCCGCGTTAAGGAGGCGGTCGCCGCTGACGTGTGCTCCGTCTATCTGACCGATCAGACATTGCAGCAGCATGTGCTGATGGCCACCGACGGCTTGAACGCGGATGCGGTGGGGCGCGTGCGCCTTGGTAGCGGCGAGGGCCTGGTCAGTTTGGTTGCTGAGCGCGCTGAGCCTGTCCATCTCGACAACGCCCCCGACCACCCGCGCTACCGCTACTTCCCTGAAACGGGTGAGGAGCGCTATCACGCGTTTCTTGGCGTGCCGATCATCCATCATCGGGCCGTGGTGGGTGTGCTGGTCGTCCAGCATCACGCCCAGCATCGTTTTGACGACGACAGCGTCAATTTCCTGATTACCATCGCAGCGCAGCTGGCGGGTGCGATTGCGCACGCCGAAGCCAGTGGCGGCCTCAATCACGTTGCCGGCTCGGGGCTCTCGCCTGCGTCAGTACGGCCGCTCATCGGACTGCCGGGCGCGCCCGGCGTCGCCATCGGTACTGCGGTGGTCGTCTATCCGCAGACCGACATCGAATCCGTGCCCGACCGCGCAGCAGCGGACGTGGATGCAGAATTGTGCTCACTCGACGCCGCCGTCGCTCAGGTTCGCGAAGAAATCCGTGTCCTCGCCGGACGCCTCCCAGCGGCGTTGCCCGCCGAAGAACGAATGCTGTTTGATGCCTACCTGCTCATGTTGGAAAGCGGGTCATTCTTGGAGCCGATCCGCGAGCGGGTTCGCGCCGGCCAATGGGCACCGGGCGCATTGCGCGCGACGATTGCCGAGCACGTGCGCGTGTTCGATGAGATGGACGATCCGTATTTGCGTGAGCGACGTGAGGATATTCGCGACCTCGGTCGTCGCGTCATGACGCGTCTGTGCCGAAACGATGACGTACGGCGGGAGTATCCGGAGCGCACCGTGCTGGTCGGCGAGGACGTCAGTGCTGCGCAGCTTGCTGAGGTGGATTCCGGCCGCCTGGCGGGTGTGGTGAGCGTGCGCGGCTCGCGCACCTCCCATGTTGCCATCCTCGCCCGTGCGCTTGGAATTCCGGCGGTGATGGGTGCCACTGACCTGCCGGTCAACCGGCTCGATGGCGCCGAGATCCTCGCCGATGGCTATAACGGCCGAGTATTTGTCTCGCCGGTGGCGGCAGTACGCAAGGAGTTCGAGCGCTTGGCCCGCGAAGAGGCGCAACTCTCCGCCGAGCTCAGAGCGCTACGGGATCTGCCGGCGGAGACCCCGGATGGGGTGCGGGTGCCGCTATACGCCAATACGGGATTGCTGGCCGACATTACGCCGACGTTGCGCAGTGGCGCTGAAGGCATCGGTTTGTATCGCACCGAGTTCCCGTTCATGGTGCGCCAGCGTTTCCCGGGCGAAGAGGAGCAACGCACCATTTATCGCCAGGTGCTGGAAGCCTTCGCACCCCGCCCCGTCGTCTTGCGCACCTTGGATGTCGGCGGTGACAAGGCGCTGCCGTACTTTCCCATTCGAGAGGACAACCCGTTTCTGGGTTGGCGCGGCATGCGCATTACCCTGGATCATCCGGAGATCTTCCTGGTGCAATTGCGGGCTATGCTCCGCGCCGCTGTGGGATTGGGTAATCTCTCCTTGTTGCTGCCGATGATTACGGAGGTCGCCGAGTTGGACGAAGCGCTGGCCTTGGTGCGCCGCGCCGAGGCCGAGCTGCGCGAGGAGGGCGAGTCGGTCGTTACGCCGCGTGTCGGCGTGATGATCGAGGTGCCGTCTGCCGTCTATCAGGCGCGCGCGCTGGCGCGGCGCGCTGACTTTCTCTCGGTGGGCTCCAATGACCTGACCCAATATCTGCTTGCCGTCGACCGCAACAATCCGCGTGTCGCCGATCTGTATGATTCACTGCACCCGGCGGTGCTGCAGGCCTTGCACCAGGTGGTTGAGGCCGCGCGTGCCGAGGGCAAACCGGTGAGTGTGTGCGGTGAGATGGCCGGCGACCCCGCTGCCGTGCTGTTGCTGCTGGGCATGGGCATGGATTATCTGAGCATGAGCGCGTCCAGTTTGCCGCGAGCCAAGTGGGTCATTCGCAACTTCAGCCGTGAGCGTGCGGCGCAACTGGTGGGCGAGGCGATGGTCATGGAACGTGCCGCCGAGGTACGCTCCTTTCTAAGCAACGCATTGGAAGCGGCCGGCCTGGGTGGGCTGGTACGCGCTGGCAAGTGAGGCATAGCGGTGGCTGAACGAGAGGAAGGCGGAGTTGTGGTGCAGGCGTTCAAGAGTGACGCCCCGCGGTACGATAACAAGGAGGCAATGGAGCATGCCCGGCACAAGAGCACATTCACCGCAGACCGCAAACTCACCTTGCGCGACGTGCTCGATGAACTCGTTGCCGATGAGCGCGTTGATGCCAAGGTTGCCGAGCAGTTCATGCTGCCCGCGCGTTCGGCAACCACACTGGAGATCCACCCTCTGGTGCTGATTGCCGAGCAGGAATGGCAGGACAAGCAACCTCCGCACAAGACTCTCAATCTCGAAGTGCTCACGCAGTGGTTAGCCGATAAGGTCGACCTGGAATATGTGCACATCGACCCACTCAAGGTGGATGTCACCGCGGTCACCTCCGTCATGGCGCCGGGGTACGCCAACCGCTATCGAATCCTGCCCGTCAAGGTCGAGCATACGCGGGTGGTCGTCGCAACGGCCGAACCTTACGTGCGCAGCTGGGAGTCTGAGCTCGAACACATCACCGGCCTGAAGATCGATCGGGTTATTGCCAATCCGCTCGATGTGGTTCGCTACCTGGGTGAGTTCTACAGCGTCAGCCGTTCAATCCGGAAGGTCACCGCGCAGGAGGATCGAACCGGCGCGCCCGACATTACCAATTTGGAGCAGCTCATTGAGCTTGGCCGCTCGGGCCAACTCGACGCCGACGACAAGCACATCGTGCACATCGTCGACTGGTTGCTGCAATATGCCTTCGACCAACGTGCCAGCGATATTCACATCGAGCCGCGGCGCGAAATTGGCAACATCCGTTTTCGCATTGATGGTCTGTTGCATCATGTCTATGAAATGCCAATGCCCGTCATGATCGCGGTGACCAGCCGCTTCAAGGTGCTGGGCCGCATGGATGTGGTCGAACGCCGTCGACCGCAAGATGGCCGCATCAAAACCAAGACGCCGCATGGCGAGATTGAGTTGCGCCTGTCGACCATGCCGACGGCCTTTGGCGAGAAGCTGGTCGCGCGTATTTTTAATCCCGAGGTTCTGGTCAAGGACTACCGGGCGTTGGGTTTCAGCGACAAGGAAGCGGGAATCTGGGATTCGTTGGTGAGTCACCCGCACGGCATTGTTCTGGTCACCGGCCCCACCGGTTCGGGCAAGACCACTACGCTGTACTCGACGCTCAAACAACTGGCCAGCCCCGACTTGAATGTCTGCACGGTCGAGGATCCCATCGAAATGGTGGTGCCGGCCTTCAACCAAATGCAGGTCCAACACAATATCGGGCTGAATTTTGCCGCCGGTGTCCGCACGCTATTGCGCCAGGATCCGGACATCATCATGGTCGGTGAGATTCGTGATCGCGAAACGGCTGATATGGCCATCCAGGCGGCGCTGACCGGACATCTCGTGCTATCGACCTTGCACACCAACGATTCCGCATCGGCGATTCCGCGGCTGCGTGAAATCGGCGTGCCGGCCTATCTACTCAATGCCACCTTGCTTGGCGTCGTGGCGCAGCGCCTGGTCCGTACCTTGTGTCCGCACTGCAAGGAGAAAACGGTAGTTGACGAAGAAGATTGGCGGACGCTGACGGCACCGTGGAAGGTGCGCGAAGAAGGTAATTTCTATCGTCCGGTCGGGTGTGTCGAGTGCCGCAATACGGGTTTCTATGGGCGGACCGGCGTTTACGAGATGCTGACCATGACCCCCGAGTTGCGCGGCGCCATCACGCCGGAAAGCGATGCGCGCGAGATTCGCTCACTTGCCGTCAAGCAGGGCATGACGCCGCTGCGCCTGTCGGGCGCGCAGAAGGTCCATCGTGGCCTGACTACGATTGATGAAGTATGGCGTGCGGTGCCGCCGGACCAAGAACTCTACTAGGCCTCGCAAGTTGGCGGAAGGAAGCGACGCCTATCTGCTCTGCGCCAACTCAAGTGACCCGGACCGCGGAGCTAGGCGCGAGGAGACTTCGCGTTATCGTTCGTGGTGTTCCTTGTCCCAAGCCCCTCTCACCTAGTTCCTGCCTTCAAGTGAACAGCGCAAGCAATTCCCCGGCAGTGTTGCGATTGAGCGCGTCGCAGCTGATGAAGCGCTGCACCTTGAATTTGCTCAGTTTGGCACTTCGATAGGCTTCACGCGTGAAACGCGTGTTGTGGTTGGAGACCAGCACCGGGATGCCGCGCGCCGCGCTTTTGCACGCGAGCTTAGCGAGCATGTTCTGCTGTTCGAGGTCAAAGCCGCCGGCGCTGTAGGTGGTGAAGTTGGCAGAACGCGATAACGGCACATAGGGTGGATCGCAATAGATGACATCGCCGCGGCGAGCCTCAGCGATGATATGCGCGAAATCGTCATGGCGGAATTCCGCCCGCTGGGCTTTATGGTGAAAAGCGAGCATTTCGGCGGCGGGGAAATAGGGTGACTTGTAACGGCCAAAGGGCACGTTGAATTCGCCTTTGGAGTTATAGCGACACAGACCGTTGTAACCGTGGCGGTTCAGGTAGACGAACAACGCCGAGCGATGGTGAACATCCCTGCTGTGGTTGAATTCGTCGCGCAATCGGTAGTAGGCCGCCGGCGAGTTGTTGGCCGCGTCGAACAAAGACGTACAGTAGTCGACGAAATTCGCACCGTCTGCCTGGAGCGTGCGATACAAACCAATGAGATCGCGGTTGGTGTCGCCGAGCAGGTAGTGATCGAAGTCGGTATTGAGGAATACGGCCGCGGAGCCGACAAACGGCTCAACGAGACGCTCACCGGCGGGCAACAGCGTTTGAATGCGCGGCAAGATGCGGTACTTTCCGCCTGCCCATTTCAGAAACGGGCGCGCCTGCCCTCGTCTGCTTGTGCCTATCGACATTCGGCCCCGTCGCGTTCTGACATCCTGCTACAAGTCCTTGACGAAAATCTTCGAGCGCCGCTGATAGTTGTACAATCCCTGGCGACGTACCGGCAGCTCACCGAGTTCGCTCGGCTTGAAGCCGCGCTCGCGAAACCAATGAGCGGTTCGTGTCGTGAGCACGAACAAACGCTTGATGCCAAGCTGGCGCGCGCGCCGTTCGATATATTCGAGCAGTGCATCGCCACGACCTTCCTTGCGGTAGTGGGGATGCACCGCCAGGCACGCCAGTTCTGCAACGTGTTCTTCGACGTAGGGGTAGAGTGCGGCGCAACCAATGCATGTGCCGTCGCGTTCCACGACGGTGAACTGATCGATTTCCATCTCGAGCAGCTCGCGCGAGCGGCGCACCAGTACCCCTTCTTGTTCCAGTGGCTCGATGAGGCCGAGAATACCCTGCACGTCATCGATGGTGGCCGGTCTCGTGCCCTCGAAGCTCTGCGCGGTCACCAACGTACCGATGCCATCTCGGGTGAACAATTCGAGCAACAAGCCGCCGTCGATGTGCCGGTTAATCAGGTGGACACGATGCACGCCTTGCTGGCAGGCCCGCGCGGCGCTGGCGAGTGCCCGCGCGATGTCGTCGGGCAGGCGACGCTTGCCGCTGAGCGTCTGTTCAGCTTCGGTGACCGTGAGCTCACGCAGCAGGCGCCGTCTTGGACCCGGCACACCGGCGCCGTCGATCAGGACAATGAGCTTGTCGGCGCCGAGCTGGACGGCCGAAGCGCTGGCTACGTCCTCGGCGCTCAGGTTGAACACTTCGCCGGTAGGTGAATAGCCAATGGGCGGCAGCACGACCACTGCGCCATCGTCCAGGTTGTCACGTATGCCTTCGATGTCGATGCGTCGCACCTCGCCGGTGTGGCAATAGTCGACGCCGTCGCGCACGCCAAGCGGCTGTGCCGTGACGAAATTGCCCGAGGCCACCCGAATGCTGGCCCCCGCCATGGGTGTATTGGCCAAGCCCACGGACAGCAGCGCTTCGATCTCCACGCGCACCACACCGGCGGCCTCCTTGACGCACTCCAGGGCGGCATCGTCTGTGACGCGCAGGCCGTTGACGTATTGCATCTCGACGCCGCGTGCGCGCAGGCGCGCCTCGATCTGCGGTCTGGCGCCGTGTACCAGCACGACCCGGACGCCGAGACTGTTGAGCAGGGCAACGTCGTGCACCAGCGCCGCGAATTGCGCATCGGCGAGCATTTCGCCACCGAAGGCAATGACGAAGGTCTTGCCGCGAAATTTCTTGATGTAGGGCGAGGAGGCACGAAACCACTCGACGAACGCACCCAGCTCTGTTTTGTTCTTATCCATCTTCTCGGCTGATGACGGTAGGCAACAGAGGTTGATGATAGCGACTTGTGGCGCTAGTGGAAAACCACGCCGATGCCAAAATGCACGTTGGGGCTGGCGGCACCACTTTTGCCCTCCTTGGGCCACAGATGGATCTGGTCGACGTTGAGCAGCGGGTAGGTATAGCGCGTTTCCCCGATGGTCCCCTCGCGTGCGCCTGCGATCGTTCCCACCATGGACACGACGCGGCCGGCAGCGAAGTCCACCGGCTCGAGGTAGCCACCGTGTAGGGCGAGGAACCGGCCGAGGGGGGGCTCGCTCTGACGCGGCCACGAGTCGCTATCCAGTGGGTAGGCCAATACTTCGAGCTGCGTCTGATCTTTGAGATTGGTCGTGGTGACGATGATGCCACCCCAGACCACACGCTTGCCGGCATGGGCGTTGATGTCCTCAGCCACCTGAGTCGGCGGCAGGCCCGCCTGGACGTCGCGCAGATCAAACTCAGGGCTCGCAGCACAGCCACCCAAGACGAGTGAGGCGAGTACAGCGTAGCAGTGGCGGTTCAGCGTCAGGGTCATCGCGCTTACCAATAATAGGGGTGGCGCCAATAGGGGTGGTAGAACGGGTACCACGGGTCATACCAATACCAGGGATCGGTGCGGGGGCTCGGCTCGATTGGTTTGGGCCACAGATAATGGATCTCGGCTTTCACGATTGGGTAGAAGTAGGGGTGTTCGCCGACGTCGTGAACCACGCTATCTACCAAGGGGCCGCGCACGGTCAGCATACGGCCGACCTCGTAGACGGCCGGATCCATGAAGTCCCGCGCCACGACCAGGAAGCGGCCTTCCGTGGCGTCCTCGTATTTGGGCTCGCCATTGCCGCTCAGTCGTCGTGACAAAATCGTAAACCAGGTCTCGCCGGGGCGATTTTCGACGTGAAGGATGGCTCCACCCCAGCGCACCATCTGGCCCTTGTACCGATCGAAATTGGCGCGGGCTTCGGTCAGCGCAATCGACCCCGGCGCGGGTTCGCGAATGGCCTCAGGCACGGCACTGGCGCAGCCGGCGAGGGTGGCTGCGAGCACTATGCTCCAGATGCCCAATGAACCAAGCGTCCTTCGCCCCTGTGCTACCCGGTATGCCATCGGTCTATACGCAAAACCGTTCGATCAGCTTTTCCAGCATGCCCACCATCGGGCGCACGTTCGCCGTCGGCATGTACTCATCGGGTTGGTGGGCGCAGGCGATATCACCTGGTCCGAGGATGACCGTGTCCATACCCAGCGCATTGAGGTAAGGGCCTTCGGTGCAGTAGGCGGCAGCCTCAGCGCGGTGTCCCGTCAGGCCCTCGCAGGCGCGGACGAGGTCCGACTCCAGCGGGGTATGCATGGGTTCGGTGCCATCTATCAGCGATCTGACCTCAACCTTGAGTTCGCTGTCCACCAAGGCGTGCGTGACCCGTTCGCGTAAGTCGCGCCGCAATTCCTCCAGTGACATGCCGGGCAAAGGGCGCAAATCGATGTGCAGCTCGCATTCAGCGCAGATGCGGTTGGGATTGTCACCGCCATGGATGTGGCCGAGATTCAGTGTCGGCATCGGTACCTTGAACGCGGGATCCCGATGCCGGCCTTGCAGCTCGCTGCGCCAGCTCAGAATTTCTGCGACCACGCGATGCATGCCCTCCAGCGCGCTACGACCGAGGGCGGGATCGCTCGAGTGTCCGGAGCGGCCGATGACATGAATCGCCTCCATCAGAATGCCCTTGTGCGCGTTGACGGGCACCATGCCGGTTGGCTCACCGATGACGGCATAGCGCGCCTGCGGCCGGCCCATGCTCACCAATGCCTTGGCGCCGTCCATTGAGCTTTCCTCGTCCGCGGTGGCTAACACCACCAGAGGCTGGGCGAGCGGAGTGTCACGGAATTTCAGCGCGGCTTGCAGGACGAGCGCGAAGAAGCCTTTCATGTCACTTGTGCCGAGACCGTAGAAACGACCGCCGTCCTCGGTGAGCGAGAAGGGGTCGTGCTGCCAGCGACCCTCGTCATAGGGTACCGTGTCAGTATGACCGGCTAATACCAGCCCGCTCGGGCCGCTACCACGTGTGGCAATCAAGTTGGCCTTGTGGGGCTGGCTGGCCAGGGGCAGGATCTCAACGCTGAAGCCCAAGTCGGACAGCCAGCTGCCGAGCAACTCGATCACTGGCCGGTTGCTTTGATCGAACTCCGGGCTGACGCTGCTGATCGAGGGCGTTGAGATCAATCCCTCGAGCATTTCCACCAGGGTGGGCAGGTGATGGGGCATGGGCGGGCTCCTAGGTTGGCCACCCCATTAGAACATGCGCGATGGCTGCGGGTTCCGAACCAGCCGAGAGGCTAAAGCTCCCAGCTGTTCTTCTTGCGCAAGCGCAGTTTGGGCACGATCAGCCCGACAATCATGCCCACAAGCAGCACGCCTGCACCGGCAACGAACCAGTCTCGCTCCGAACGGTCCTGCAGAGCGTTGTTCTCCTGCGTGAGGATGTCCAGATTCTTGCTCAGAGTAATGTTCTGCTGCTTCAGCTCCTTGTTCTCGGCCTCCAACTGCAATGGTCGGGCAGAGACCTCCTGCAGCCGGGCCAAACGTTTTTGTTCACTGTCATACTGATCACGCAGCGCCGCGGCATCCTTCTCCAGGGAACCGTGACTCTGGCGCAGGGCGGCGAGTTCTTCGTTCAGCTTCTGATTCTGCTCCTCGACCTTGGCGAGTCTGGCCTCAGCCGCCGCGAGCCGTTGGCGGGCGACGGGTTTGCTAGTGAGATATTGGGTCAGGACCCACCCCTCCGTGCCATCCTTGGTCAGGCGCACCTTGGCGTATTCCTGATTCGGCCGTTCCAGCACCGCCATCTCGGTGCCCGATGGAATCGTCTTGATGATCTGGTACTGGTTGCCCGGCCCCGATCTCAGCGTGATGACCAGGATATCGTTGACGTAGTTGAGCTCCTGGGCGGAAGCGCTCAGCGCGGCGAGCGCCAGCCCGGTGAGCATGAAAATCTTGACGAGTTTCACGGTAATCCCCCGGCAGTCCCGGTTCACCCCTGAACCGAGCTCTTAATCAGTGTCAATTTTGCCGCGGCGCGGCGACATCGTGTAGCGACTCGGTCACAGTATCGCAGGCCGCGGAAAGTCTGCAACAGCCGTGCATATTGCATTATCTTGATGCGTTTTTACACTATTACAATTATGTTACAGGCACTGTCACGCGACTGTAACACGCGTGAGGTGTAATGGGCGCCCGAAGGTACAGGTTGCTGCTGGTACCAAAACGGGGCTCATCGGGCCGATGGACGCAAGTGTGCAGAAACGAATCCTAGTCGTAGACGACGAGCCAGCCATTCGGGACATGCTGAGTTTCGCGCTCGGGCGCGAAGGCTACGCGGTGCTCGAGGCTGGCGACGCCCACGAGGCGCAGACGGCAATCGCCGATCAGCGCCCCGACATCGTTCTGCTCGACTGGATGCTGCCGGGGGTAAGCGGCATTGATCTGGCACGGCGTTTGCGCCGCGACGACAACACCCGCGAGTTGCCGATCATCATGTTGACGGCGCGCGACGAAGAAGACAGCAAGATCCGGGGGCTCGACGTTGGCGCAGATGACTATGTCACCAAGCCGTTCTCGACCCGCGAGCTGCTTGCCCGCATCAAAGCGGTCTTGCGTCGGGCGGGTGCGGAGGCAGCCGAACAGGTTATCGAATACGACGGGCTGAAGCTCGACCCATCCAGCCACCGTGTGTCGGTTTCGGGTGACGCGGTTGACATGGGCCCAACGGAATTTCGCCTGCTGCAGTTTTTCATGAACCATCCCGAGCGCGTCTACAGCCGGGGCCAGCTTCTGGACCGGGTGTGGGGCGGCAACGTATATATCGAGGAGCGTACGGTCGACGTGCACATTCGCCGTTTGCGCAAAGCACTTGCCCGCAAGGGCCACGATCGCTTCATCCAAACGGTGCGCGGCACCGGCTATCGTTTTTCGACTCAGGTCTAGACCTTGCCATCAGTGAGCCGAGAGCTGGTGGGAATCGCGATGGGTGTCGCGGTGGCCACCGTCGCCGGTGCCGTCGTCGGTTACCCAACGTGGGGTCTGGTGCTCGCGCTGGCGGCCTATCTGGTGTGGCATGTGCGCAACCTTTACAAGCTGATGCGCTGGCTGGAGCGCGGAAAGAAATTCCCGCCACCAGAGGCCGGTGGGCTATGGGGCGAGGTTGTGAGCTTGATCCACAACCTGCAGCAGCGCAATCGCAAGCGCAAGAAACGCCTGGTCAAGATGCTCAATCGTTTTCGCGAGTCAACCGATGCGCTGCCGGATGGCACTATAGTTCTTGATGAACAGGGCACTATTGATTGGTGGAACTCGGCGGCGGCCGACTTGGTTGGATTGAACTATCCTCAAGACGCGCATCAACGTGTAGTGAATCTAATCCGCCATCCCGTCTTTGCGGAGTTTCTTGCCAAGCGCGACTTCTCCAGAAGCGTTGAGATACCTTCGCCGCTGAATGAGGAACGGACGTTGGCCATGCACGTAGTGGCCTATGGACACAAGCAATATCTGTTGACCATACGTGATGTTACGGTGCGCCGGCAACTCGAGCAGATTAGGTCCGATTTCGTGGCCAATGTCTCACATGAGCTGCGCACGCCACTAACGGTTTTGTCGGGCTACCTCGAGGCGCTGGGCGATGGCGCTGAACAAGACCACGCGCAAGTGCAGAAATCGATGCGAGTCATGCAGCAGCAGACTCGCCGCATGCAGCACATTGTAGAGGATCTGCTTCTTCTGTCTCGGCTGGAAAACGTCAACGACGCGGTAGTCTACGAGTGCATATCCGTTCCGGAAATGTTGACGCTTATTCGCGAGCAGGCTGTTGGACTGAGTGGCGACAAGGGGCACAATATTGAGCTGGAGTGCGACGACAATCTATGGCTCAGGGGCGAGCCCAAGCGTATTGAGAGCGCCTTCTCGAACCTGGTGGCGAACGCCGTCCGCTATACCCCGACCGGTGGCGACATACACATTCGCTGGTTTGAGAACGAGGCCGGAGCTCACTTTCAGGTGCAGGACACCGGCGTGGGGATTCCGGCCAAGCACATACCCCGTCTTACTGAGCGGTTCTATCGAGTTGACGTGGGGCGCTCGCGCGAGCTTGGCGGTACGGGACTGGGATTGGCTATCGTAAAGCATGTGCTCAATCGCCATGGCGCAACACTGGAAGTTGCCAGCGAGCTCGAGCGTGGCAGCGTGTTTACGTGCCATTTCCCTCCCGAATTGATTCTTCGCAGGGATGAGGTGGCGCTCAAACCTGACCAAGATCTTGTGCGCACGGCCTCAGTCTAGGCGTGTGGCCCATGTTATATATGCGAACAAGAGTCTATGCTTTGCTACGGGTCCACTAGCGCAGACATCGTGGCTCGCGAAGACGAATACTCTCCGGAGGGGAAATAGATGGAAAGAAAAGGGATAGGCCCGCACATCTCGCGCCAGTTCGATGCCGAGCTTGAGGATATTCGTAGTCGCGTGCTTGAGATGGGTGGACTCGTCGAGCAACAGATGGGCAATGCAGTCAAAGCGCTGGTGAACGGCGACAGCGAGCTGGCGGAGAAAGTAATTACCAGCGACTACCGCGTCAACGCAATGGAAGTGGCGATTGACGAAGAGTGCACTCTTATCCTCGCCCGGCGTCAGCCCACCGCAATCGACTTGCGCCTGGTCATCGCAGTAATCAAGACCATCACCGATCTGGAACGCATCGGTGATGAGGCAGAGCGCATAGCCCGCATGGCGCTGCACTTGACGGAATCGAGCGGCACTTTGCGTCCCCTTGCAGGCGTGGAGCATCTGGGGGATCTCGCGCGCAAGATGCTGCGTGACGCCCTGGACGCCTTTGCGCGTATGGACATCCTGGCGGCGGCGAGAATCCTGCGCGAAGATCTGAAAGTGGATCGCGAATACGAGGGTGTGCTCCGTCAGTCCATCACTTTCATGATGGAAGATCCTAGGTCTATTCCGAGAGTGGTTGATGTGATGTGGTCAGCGCGAGCTATGGAGCGTACAGGAGACCGAGCTCGTAATATCTGCGAGTACGTAATCTACTTCGTCAAGGGCAAAGACGTGCGTCACACAACAATAGAGCAGGTCGAAGCAGCAGTCGGACGACGCGCAGAGGATATAACGGAAACTCGAGGAGAAGAGCAGGGCCGGTAGTGCGCGGCAGCCCGCCGCGCATTTAGATGGTGTCGAGGAAGGCCACCATATGGTCTGCTGCGACGCGCATGCGCACACGTTCGCCGACCTGATGGTTGTGATGACTGGGAAACATGGCCAGTACGGTGTTGCCGGAGGGCAGTCGCAAGGTATACATCATCTCTGCGCCCTTGAAGGCTTTATTGACGACCTCGCCTTCTAACGCACTGTCATCCGCCGGAACGATATCGTCTGGGCGTACCAACAGGCGTACCATGCTACCGATCGGCCAGTCATAGGCGCGATCACCCTTGATTATCCCCAGCTCCGTTTCGACCGCGTCATGGGCGAGTAGCCTCCCACGGAGAAAGACTCCTGATCCGATGAAATCAGCAACGAACGGGTTGGCGGGATCGTGATACAGATTATAGGCCGTGTCCCATTGCATGAGCTGGCCCCTGTGCATGACGCCGATTTGATCGCCAATGGCGAACGCCTCATGCTGATCATGGGTAACGAGCACGGCGGTAACGCCAATTGTCTTGAAGATCTCACGTACCTCGAGGCTCAAACGTTCGCGCATCTCCACGTCGAGATTGGAGAACGGCTCATCGAGCAGCACCAAGTCCGGTTTCGGTGCCAATGCCCGTGCCAATGCCACACGCTGCTGTTGGCCGCCTGAGAGCTCATGGGGAAAGCGATGCTCCATGCCCTTGAGACCAACCAACTCTAGCATGTCCTGCAGGACTCGAGATTTGTCGGTGCCAGATGCCGTGCGCAGCCCGAAGGTGATATTGCGGGCAACATCAAGGTGCGGAAACAGCGCGTAGTCTTGGAAGACCATGCCGAGGCGTCGTCGCTCGGGCGCGCGCGTATATCCGGGTCGGGAAACTATGTCATTACGCAACGCAATTTCGCCCTTGGTTAGCGGGTGGAACCCGGCGATCGCGCGCAATACGGTGCTCTTGCCGCAGCCGCTGGGACCGAGCAGGCACACGATGTCACCGGAGTTGGCGTGCAGCGAAACGCCTGCAACAGCCGTCTCGGCGCCGTAGCGACACTCAACATTTCGCAACTGTAGTAACGGGGCCATGGACCACCCTCAGGCACAACCGCCAAATGATAACAAATCTCATTTCGAATCTGCAGTTACTGCGGATCAATGATGAGGAGGAATGAGGAAAGGCTGGCTTCGCCAGAAAAACTTACAACAAAAACAGTATGTTGAAGTGCTATGCGGACAGGGGCGTTGGGCCGAGCAGATCCGCTGAGACCTCGGCTACAGCAGTCCGAGGAGTTGCCGCCCGGCGCCATTTTCGCGCCGGCGTGGGCATTTCACACCGGGGGAGGTGTTTCCCATCGAACTGGTTTCACCCGAAGCGGCCCGTGATGTAGTCTTCCGTGAGCTGATGCCGCGGTGTGGTAAACACCTGGTCGGTATCACCTACCTCAATCAGATCGCCAAGGTGGAAGTAGGCCGTACGCTGTGACACTCGAGCGGCCTGTTGCATTGAGTGCGTGACGATGGCGATTGAGTATTGTGCTCTGAGTTCATCTATTAACTCTTCGATGACCGCCGTTGCGATGGGATCGAGCGCCGAGCATGGTTCGTCCATGAGAATGACTTCAGGGCTCACAGCAATTGCGCGGGCGATGCAAAGCCGCTGCTGTTGGCCGCCAGACAATCCGGTCCCCGGCTGATCCATGCGGTCCTTGACCTCATCCCACAGGCCGGCTCTCTTGAGGCTGGTCTCGACGATCTCATCGAGGTCGGTCTTGCCACGGGCAAGACCGTGAATGCGTGGACCAAAGGCGACGTTTTCATAGATGGACTTGGGAAACGGGTTTGGCTTCTGGAACACCATACCAACGCGGGCTCGCAGCAGGACGACGTCCAGCTTCTTGCTGTAGATGTCTTCACCATCCATTGTGATCTCGCCCTCCACGCGGCAAGTTGGGATGGTGTCGTTCATTCTATTCAAGCAACGAAGAAAGGTCGACTTGCCGCAGCCTGAAGGCCCAATCATCGCGATTACCTCATTCGTGCCGATGTCGAGGCTGACGCTCTTGATGGCATGTTTGTCCCCATAGTAGACATTGACGTCGCGGCAGCACATCCGAGGCTGCTCAACTGTGATGTCACCTACCGTCTGGCGGTCATCGCGGTCGACAGTGGCCGACTGGACAGTATCCAGTGTTTCGGCAACGTCGACGCCGCCTGGCGTCTCGTCATCGCGTGGCTTAGCTACGGTTTCCATTGCGTCCCCTACATTGTCTCGAGGTTCTCTGTTCACCACCGTCGTTCGAACCGTTTGCGCAGCATGATGGCAAATGCATTCATGACGATGAGAAAGCTCAGCAATACCATGATCGCTGCGGACGTCTTCTCAACGAAGGCGCGCTCAGGACTGTCGGCCCACAGGTAAATCTGGACTGGCAGAACGGTTGAAGGATCAAATGCGCTGCCAGGGATATCAACGATAAATGCCACCATTCCTATCATCAGCAGAGGTGCGGTCTCGCCGAGAGCCTGAGCCATGCCGATGATCGTGCCGGTGAGCATACCCGGTAGAGCAAGTGGCAGGACATGGTGAACCACCATCTGCACTTTGGATGAACCGATTCCAAGCGCTGCCTCGCGGATCGATGGTGGTACCGATTTCAGCGCCGCGCGGCTGGCGATGATGATCGTCGGCAACGTCATCAGTGTCAGAACGAGTCCCCCAACGACTGGCGCGGAGCGGGGCAGGGCAAAAAAGTTCAGGAACACGGCGAGTCCCAAAAGCCCGAAGACGATGGACGGGACGGCGGCGAGATTGTTGATGTTGACCTCGATGAGGTCGGTCCACCGATTCTGCGGGGCAAACTCCTCGAGATAGACCGCGGCGGCGACACCGACCGGAAACGAGAGGCACAAGGTTACCACGAGCGTGAAAAACGAACCCACCGCAGCCCCCCAGATACCAGCCAACTCCGGTTCGCGCGAATCGCCGGCCGTGAAGAACGTTGTATTGAAGCGTTTCTCGAGCTGGCCCATACCGATCAGATCGTCGATCCAAGCCACTTGCTTGTCGCTCAGTCGACGTTCGGCCTCTGGAGCTTCTCGGCTGAGATGTCCCTTCATCAGCATATCCACATCATCATCGGCGGGCACCCACACCTTCTTGGTGGAACCGACAAGTGCGGGCTCGGACATAACCATATTGCGCAGCTGGTATGCGGCGCCCGTACTGACGAGGCCGTAGAGCTCTCGTTTGTCGCGCCGGCCACTGACATCGGGGAACATCTCGCGCAACGTCTGCTTGACCAGTCCACCATAGTCGGCTGCGGACAGTACATCGGGACTGCGTTCCCCCGTTGGGTCCAAGAATTGCGAGTCAAACTTGACCTCGAGTTGTATAACCGTCTGCCAAAACGCGGGATGGCCGTTGGCGATAATGCTTACGAAAAGAAACGAAACGAAAGTCAGCCCCAAGAGGATGGCCGTGAGACCGGCCACCCTGAAGCGCCGCTCCGCGGCGTAACGTCTTGCCAGCGAGGCACGTACGAGTTCCATAGCCTGTTGTTGGTCTTTCATCGTCTACTCGTATTGTTCTCGATATTTTCGCACGACATGCAGCGCGATGACGTTCAGGACTAGGGTCGTCAGGAAGAGCATCAATCCCAGCGCGAAGGCTGCCAACGTCTTGGGACTGTCGAATTCCTGATCACCGACGAGAAGGGTGACGATCTGCACCGTCACCGTAGTGACCGCTTCCAGAGGATTGGCAGTGAGATTCGCTGACAGGCCTGCGGCCATGACCACGATCATTGTCTCGCCGATGGCGCGCGATACGGCCAGAAGGATTCCTCCAACGATGCCGGGCAGCGCCGCGGGGATGATGACCTTGCGAATTGTTTCTGAACGAGTGGCCCCAAGGCCGTAAGCACCATCTCGCATGGCCTGCGGCACGGCGTTGATGACGTCATCTGACAAGGACGAGACGAATGGGATGATCATGATACCCATGACCAAGCCGGCGGCGAGTGCGCTTTCGGAGGAGACGTCCAGCCCCAACATTGAACCACTGTCGCGAATAAAGGGCGCAACGGTCAACGCGGCGAAGAATCCGTAAACCACCGTGGGTATACCAGCCAGTATTTCCAACATCGGTTTCGCTGTGGCGCGAAATTTGCGGCCGGCGTACTCAGACAAATAGATTGCGGACATCAGCCCGATCGGGACCGCGACCACCATCGCAATGGCCGAAATGAGCATGGTACCGGCGAACAGTGGCACGGCCCCAAATGCGCCCGAGGAACCGACCTGGTCCTCACGTATGGCCATCTGCGGACTCCACTGCAGGCCGAACAGAAATTCTGTAACCGACACTTGCTGAAAAAATCGGAGTGATTCGAATAATACCGACAGAACAATGCCGATTGTTGTAAAGATCGCCAGCGTTGAACTGGCAATCAGAAAGACGAGGATGGCGCGCTCAACAGCATTGCGCGCGCGCTGCTCCCTGCGTACACGGGTCAGCGCAAAAGCAGCACCGGCGATGGCGAGGCCCAAGACGCTGACGCTGAGTGCAGCCCGCGACAGGTTGCGCAGGTGCAAATAGTGGTCGGCAGCCGCTTGCATATCGGCATCGACCTCTTTCGATACGATATTGCCGCCGACGATGTTGCGAATATCGTTGACGACCAATGCCAGCTGCTCCGGCGGGAGTTCGCGTATGTGGGCGGGCAGATCAGCGACGACCGTCTGGGTGACAATCGAACCTTCGAAAGCATTCCAGGCGGCGAACAGCAGCAATGCAGGCACTGCGCACCACAGGGCTACGTGATAGCCGTAGTAACTTGGCAGGGAGTGGAGTTGGCGTATTTGGCCCCCGGCCACACTGAGTGCCCTGCGTCGACCCAACTGGTAGGCCAATGCACTGAGACCAAGCAGGACTAGCAGTAGAACGGGACTTTCCATGACTCCAGCGGACTCGAATGCTCAACGGTGCCTAAGTGTGACACAGGCGGCTCCTAGGTTGTAGAAGCCGCCTGTTCGGTCGCCCGCTGCAGCCAGTTACGTTGCCGCTACGGGATTACTTACTTGTGAGCTCAGACTTCCTGGCGCTACATCGAAAGCGGCGTCATGTTCTTGGCGTCGGCCGAGAACTTGGCGCGCTCGTCTCGTGGCATGGGAATCAAGCCCTTGTCTGCCAGGTAGCCGTCTTCGCCCCAAGCTTTCTCGCTAGTAAATTCGGCCAGAAACTCGCGAATGCCGGGGATCGTCGCCACGTGTGCCTTCTTGACATAGAAATATAGCGGGCGCGACACAGGGTACTCGCCCGCGGCGATTGATTCGAACTCCGGGGCGACGCCGTCGACGAGTGAACCCTGCACCTTATCGAGATTCTGATCGAGGAAGCTGAAACCGAAGATTCCTAGGGCGTTGGGATTGGATTCCAGTTTCTGCACGATGAGATTATCGTTTTCGCCGGCCTCGATGTAGGCGCCGTCTTCACGCACGCTGTGACAGACCGCCTTGTACTTGCTCTTATCGACTTTCTTCATGGCCTTGATCCAATCAAAACTCTTGCACCCGCCTTCCATAGCCAGTTCGGCAAAGGCGTCGCGCGTGCCCGAGGTCGGTGGCGGGCCGAGGACTTCGATCTTGGTAGCAGGAAACGCTGCGTTGACATCCTTCCAGGTCTTGTAGGGGTTGGGTACAAGCTTCTCGGCGCCGCTGGGGTCGGGCACGTCCTTGGCCAAGGCCAGGAACAGATCCTTGCGGGTCAATGACAGCCGCGGCGCTGACTTGGCGTTGGCAATGGCGATGCCGTCGTAGCCGATCTTGACCTCAACGATGTCTTTGACGCCGTTCTTGTTGCAGCTTTCGACCTCGGATTGCTTGATGCGGCGAGACGAATTGGTGATATCCGGATGCTCGACGCCGACACCCGAGCAGAAGAGCTTCAATCCGCCGCCCGAGCCGGTCGACTCAATCTTCGGTGTCTTGAAGTTAGTCGTCTTGCCAAATTGTTCAGCGACCACCGTTGCAAAGGGATACACGGTGGATGAGCCGACCACGCTGATGTAGTCACGTGAGGCGGCCAGTGCAGAACCAGCAACGATGGCAGATGCTACGATGGCTAGTGCCACAGATTTCTTGCCTGACATAGGGATCTCCCTGGTCTTGTTAATGGGCTGGCACTCGAACACGTCTAGCCTGTTCCCGCACCGTGGCCCGTCATGAATTAAGCCGGAACTGATTTACGCGGGCTATGTATACACGGCCAATGTGAAACATATATAGAAGAAATGTGACAGTTGTGTGACACGGATCGGCTCGGGCAACGCGGGGGAGTGCACTGCCTCCATGCTGGGGGGTGAGAATGCAGCTAGATGCGTCATAGAAACGTCATCTTGGGGCTAAAGGTATGATTTGGACGCGAATGCGGCGCCACGCTCAGAGGTGGAAAGTTCGGACGCAGTATGGAGCGGTCAACGGCCGCTGTTGAGGCTCATGCCCGAATGCTCAGATCGCGATTGCCCAAATCAGTCGCACAGCAGGAACTCGAGCAGCGCCTTCTGCGCGTGCAGTCGATTCTCAGCTTCGTCCCAGACCACGCTCTGTGGTCCGTCGATGACTTCGGCGCTGACTTCTTCGCCGCGGTGCGCGGGCAAGCAGTGCATGAACAGGGCGTCCGGTTTGGCGCGCGCCATCAGTTCCTCATTGACCTGGTACGCACTGAATGCGAGTGCACGATCGGCTTGTTCACTCTCCTGACCCATGCTGGCCCACACGTCGGTAACGATGAGATCCGCCTCGGCGCAGGCGGCGGCTGGATCGCGCACGAGGGAGACGCGATCACCGGCGGCGGCCACGATCTGTGCGTCCGGCTCGTAGCCCGTGGGGCAGGCCGCGCGCAACTTGAAGTCGAATCGGCGCGCGGCGTTGATGTAGGAGTGGCACATGTTGTTGCCGTCGCCGATCCAGGCGACGGTCTTGCCGGCGATATCGCCGCGGTGTTCGAAGTAGGTCTGCACATCGGCCAGCAACTGACAAGGATGATAAATGTCCGTCAGCCCGTTGATCACCGGCACCAGCGAATATTCGGCGAAGCGCTCGACCTTTTCGTGTTCGTAGGTTCGAATCATGATCACGTCAGCCATACGCGAGAGCACACGGGCGCTGTCTTCGATCAGCTCGCCGCGGCCGAGCTGGGTATCGCGTGGCGAGAGGAAGATGGCATGGCCGCCAAAATGCGCCATCGCGGCCTCGAACGACACGCGTGTGCGCGTTGAGGATTTCTCGAACACCATCCCCAGCACCTTGTTCTTGAGCGGCTCATAGATCTGACCGGCGTCGTGCATCGACTTGAGCTCGATGGCGCGCTGAATGAGGGTGCGCAGCTCGGTTGCCGACAAATCCAAAAGCGTCAGGAAATGGCGTACAGCCATCGCATTCTCCTTCCGGGTAGTGTGCGTGGGGATCAGGCTTGCGCCAGGAAGTCCCGCACTAGTCCGCTGACCTCGGCGATGATGAAGTCCGCTTGCTCGTCGCTGAGGATGAAGGGCGGCAGGAGCCGGACAACGCGCTCCACCGTGACGTTGATAAGAAGCCCCTTGGTGAGCGCTTGTTGGACCAGCTCCCCACAGGGACGATTCAACTGGATGCCAACCATCAATCCAAGACCACGTATGTCGGTGACACCATCGACATCGCCGAGCTGGGTGCGAAAGCCGGCCAGCATCCTATCTCCGAGTGCGGCGGCGCGCGCGACCAGGTCGTCACGTTGCACGGTCTTGAGTACCGCGAGTGCGGCGGCTGTCGCTAACGGGTTGCCGCCAAATGTTGAAGCGTGTGATCCGGCCTCCCAATCCATGATTTCTGCCCGGGCCATCATGGCCCCTAGTGGCATTCCCGAAGCGATCCCCTTTGCCAAAGCCATAATATCCGGAGATATACCGAAGTGTTCCATCGCAAACATTTTCCCGGTTCGCCCCATTCCTGACTGGACCTCATCGGCTACGTAGAGAATGCCATATTTTTGAGCAATTTGGTACAACCG
>Ga0209536_100000939_pt1 | contig 47865 bp, 26 predicted proteins | sample DeeMarSeWOR28_12_FD_187461 | JGI IMG/M metagenome (GOLD analysis project Ga0209536, IMG submission 187461) | Marine sediment microbial communities from White Oak River estuary, North Carolina - WOR-2-8_12 (SPAdes) (version 2) | ecosystem: Environmental > Aquatic > Marine > Intertidal zone >...
TGGTGGTCTTGGGATTAAAGGGATTGGGATAATTTTGACTCAGTGTAAAATCCTGGGGCAGTTTCTCCTCACTCTTCTTTTCAATATTGGTTGGAAAAGTGACTTGTATGTTATTTTTCATCATGGCCAGAGATAGGATGTTATTCCCAATTGAACTTGGCCCACTGCTGCCGCCAACCATGGCAATTATAACTTCCTGCGTGTCGCCGGGCATCATGGTAAATGGTCCGGAACAAATAGCCAGGCGTCTATCACCAGGAGGAAAGTTATTTCCCTGACCGTCAACATCTCCCAATACTCCAGTGGGGTCGTTAACCGGATCACCGCTCAGGGGGAATTTGGTAGCCTGGCCGGTATTGGGTCCACTACCAACTATAAAAGGTGTTGGATTATTTACATCTGTAGTGGTAATAAAGCCTCTTAATAAATTATACCACTCCAGAGTACCATCATAATTCCCTAATTGTGGGTCCGACCATACCGGGTTGCTGGCATTAAAGTAACCGAATGAAGTCATAGGGAGATTTTTGTAGCCCTGAATTCTTTTGTAGTCGAATGTAGCTGTATCTCCGGGCTGCCCGGGCACAACTGGACCTTGCAGGAAAAGATATCCAAGTGCTGAAGGGGCAAGAGCATAATTTAGAAACCAAATGTCCTGTGTCTGGCCATTGTAGCCATATCCCAATCCCCGAAGACTGTCGCAGCCAACCAGATCATTTCCTGGTGCTCCGATATCAGGATCAGACCACTGCGCTATATACATCGAATCAATCTGGAATCCGGATTTGTTAATAAAACGATACCGTCTGAAAGCGAATTGTCCTAAAGCTGCACCTGGCTGATTATAGCCCCACACGGTTACTTGCAATTCCAAACCCATGGGTGGCGAACCGTATAAATCAGTGGTTAGGGCAGGATTAAGATCGTTGCACACAAACCATAACACCTGATCGGCATTAGCAACTCCAGGATATTCTCCCAAAGCCGGTTCGTAAACTCCATTTCCATTTATATCGTTAAATGGTGCACCGTATTGTGCAGGCCATTCATTCCAATCGCGGGTATATTGGGATTTGAGAGAATCCGTCATGGCTTGAGTGACCTGACCGACAGGTACCATGAAAAACTCCGCCGCTTCCTGCAACAGTTGGCCATGCGTGAGGGTTAGATAATCCATTCGTACTTTGTAAATCCGTACATGGGGGGCGTTGGGATCTTCCGGAACACCTATAGAAATGATTTTGCCCCCTTGCGTACCAATGCGATAGGTTTGGCCCCCAACTCGTAATTGTGGTGTATTTGGATCCTGTGTAATACCGCCCCAAACGAACCCATCCTGGAAAACCACGTTAGCTGTTGCCCGTGGATAAATTACACCGGCATTACTATTTGGATCGATGCCGGACCGCCCATCGTTATACTGCCAGGAGGATATATTAGCGATATTTAGCAAGGCACGGGTGGGTGTACCGAGAGGACTTTCTACTGCGCTCTGTTGCCCATACTTGTCCAAATACTGCTGTGCGACTAAAAAAGAAGAATACAGGAAGAATATTCCCGCTATGAGAAAAACCCCGGCAATGTTAAACTTCCTCATAATAACCTCCCTTTAGAAGGTTAGTTTATTGATACATCATCCCTGGTAATTAGTTATCTTCTCTACGTTTTAATTTGCGCCTATTCCTCCTCTTGTATTGGTCATTAACATTTAAGAAGATTTGAATTTCTTATTTCAACAACACCATCTTGCGGCTTTTTACAAAATCGCCTGCCTGTATTCGATACAAATAAACCCCGCTTGCCAGTTCTCGGGCATCCCATTCATGTTTATATTTTCCGGGTGGCAGTTTTTTCGAAACCAGCACATCCACCTCCTCACCCAAAATGTTAAAGATCTTCAAAGTCACAAACTCAGTGCGGGGAAGTGAGAACTCAATGGTAGTTGTGGGATTGAAGGGGTTGGGGTAGTTTTGATACAAATAAAACGATTTAGATATTTCTTTCCTGCTAATTTTAATGGAGGTTATCACAGGCGAACTAACAGTTAATGCTCCCACGTCATCGCCATAATAGCCGGGTAAACCGTTAAAATCAAATGCGTCCGCAAATCCTAAGTAAAATCGGGTGGCGCTATCCGGTACGTTAAACTGCTGCATACTTCCCTTACCCGTTCCGGTCAACCCATCACCAATAAAGAATGTCTGTTGTAATAAAGGAGAGATGACCGAAAAAGTATCACTTCCGGTAAAATCCAGTCGTGGCGGTGCAGGGTCTGCCGGAACAGAATCATTGAGAAAGACACCCACTAAAAACATGGTCTTTCCGCCATGGATAATTCCTGAAATGCCTTCAAAGGAAAGTATATCAGTTGTGCCGCTAGCGTATGGACCGCCATCGGGACCATTAAAAGTGTTTCCGCCACCACAACAGGAAACACTGTCGGTTATGCTTTCAAAAGTAATGACTCGTCCGGCTCCTTGAGGCAAGCTGACCAAAACAGGCAGAATCCCTCCTCCATCTCCACCCGGTGCCGGTGGAATTGTTTTACCGGCACCAAAGATATTAGACTGCGCATCAACAATAATCGAATCTAAGAGATATTGGTCACCGGATGCCGCTCTGCCTGAGTTGTTGAAATAATTTTCCTGTAAATTCACGTCCACCATCCAAAACACCAGAAGAAGAATTAAGGACGGGAGTAATTTTTTCATTGTCTTTCTCCTTTTTTAATCATCAATCGATTTTCTTCAAATTCATGGAATCATCAATGATGTTCTTTTTCCAATGAATTTCATCACCACAACTATTTCAGCAGCAGCATCTTACGGGTCTGATCAAAGTTACCTGTCTTCCCCGAAGGGTTGGATACCCACAATTTGTAAAAATATACCCCACTCGCCACTGTGCTCGCGTCCCACTCATATTTATATCTCCCTGCGAGCAGTCTTTCTGCCACCAGCACAGCCACCTCCTCACCCAAAATGTTAAAGATCTTCAAAGTCACAAACTCAGTGCGGGGAAGTGAGAACTCAATGGTAGTTGTGGGATTAAATGGATTGGGATAGTTCTGATGAAGAACTAATGATGCTATACTGTTAACAACTTTATTTTCGACTGAAGTGATTGGAGGTGTATATTCCTCTACATTATCAAGACCTTGGCTATTTGAGCCTTGGCCACCTATAACATAGATTTTTCCATTAACAACGCCAATACCAGATTGGCATCTTCCAGTTATCATGTTAGTCATCCCATTCCATATGTCCGCTATTGGATCATAAGCTTCCACAATTGAAAGAGCATGATATCCTCCAATGGCATATATAATTCCATTGACGGGTGAAGCACAATGATCCGTTTTTGCTATTGACATATTTCCCTGCATAGTTGTCCATATGCCTATGGAAGGATCATATACTTCCACTGTTGATATAGAGCTACTACTGCCCTGCCCTCCAATGGCATATATCTTTCCATCCACAACACTGCTAGCAAAACAGTATCGTCCGGTAAGCATATTAGCTTCTGTTGTCCATGTATCTGTGGCAGGATCGTATTTTTCCATGACCTTCAAAGATGGAAAATTCGGTTCTCTGGTTCCCCCAAAAACATAAATTTTTCCGTCAACCACTTCTGAACACATTGCAGCCCTGCGAGTTGGCATATCACTATAATTTGTCGTCCAGGAGTCAGTGAGAGGATCGTATACATCCAATTTTTTTGTTGCCGTACCACCAACATCACCTCCAATGACATAGATTTTTCCATTGACAGTGGATGCACAGTGAAGCAATCTAGCATTAGGCATATTTGTTTTTGTTGTCCAAGAATCTGTTGTAGGATTATATTCTTCTACTGTATTGTAAGGTGAGCCTAAATTATATGGTGAACCTCCAATGGCATAGATCTTCTCATATGCGACACTTGCCGATAGTGCACATCGTGCTGTTGGCATATCGGTTTTTGTCATCCATGAACCACCTTGGGCTAATACAAAAGAAGAAAATAAAAAGATTGAAAAAATCACTAGCAAAGTACTATAATATCTCGTGGAATTCATGACTTTGCTCCTTTCAAAAAAGTTTTTCAAACTGGTTTTGACAATAATTATTTTTGATTAAGTTAGTTTGATGATGTTGTTACTTCCTCCTTTTGTTATGACTGATAAACCTGTTATTTCAGCAATATCATTTTATGTGTTTGAGTAAAATCACCTGCTCGTAACTGATAGAAGTAAATCCCACTCACCAGTTCTCCAGCATCCCATTCATATTTGTATCTTCCAGCGTGCAACTTTTCTGAAACTAGTGTAGCCACCTCCTCACCTAAAATATTGTAAATCTTCAAGGTCACAAAGTCAGTGTGTGGGAGAGAAAACTCGATTGTGGTTGTTGGATTAAAGGGATTGGGGTAATTCTGGCCTAAAATAAGCTCTGATGGTACCTGTGACAGTTCTTTATCACTTATCCCAATAGGATTGTTCCAATCTAAAACATTTGCCCAAATATCATCCCCGGTACTGCCGGTACGGTCATCCTTCCATGTATTGTAAATACGCCCGCTCCATAACTTTACATCAGGATCACGCTGAGATCCTTCGCTTGTGTTTGTCACCATAAAATTATTGTCCAATGCGCTGCCGTTACTGGAATAGCGTTGCGCGTAAATGTCAGCAGCTACATTACGCCCATCCTCCCATGTGATCACAAAATTGCCGCTGCCGTCTGTGGAAATGGAAGGATACCTTTGCTCTGCACCCCCCGGATCATCATTGACTTTGAAATTCGGGCCTAAGCCGCTGCCATCGCTGGAATAGCGCTGTGCGTAAATGTCAGCATTTCCGTTTCGTAGATCCCACCACGTGATCACAAAATTGCCACCGCTGTCTGTGGATATGGAGGGAGAGTCTTGATATGAACTTCCCGGATCATCATTGACTTTGAAATTAATTCCTAAGCCGCTGCCATCGCTGGAATAGCGCTGTGCATAAATGTCAAAATCTCCATTACGATAATCCCACCACGTGATCACAAAATTGCCGCCGCCATCAGTGGAAATGGAAGGATACCTTTGATCTGCACTTCCCGAATCATCATTGACTTGAAAATCCGGAATGATGGCATTCACTTTATCTTTAGATTGTGATTGATAAGTAGGTGTGTTCATAGAAACGGGTAGTTGGTTGAAAATATAATCGCTTCTTTGGAGTTGTTCCAGCGCCTGTGCATTAATGTATTGTGTAAAATTAAGAATCACTAGAGTTACTAGAGGGGTAATTATTGATAGGTTTTTCATGGCTTTCTCCCAATTTTAATTGTTACCATAAAACCATTATTTCAAAAACACCATCTTGCGGCTTTTTGCATATTCGCCAGCCTTCATTTGGTAGACACAAACACCCGAACTCACCTGACGGCCAAAACGAATCCGCTTAGACCTAACCGAAATTTTCCAAAGCAGCTATAGCCGCATTAAATTGCGGTATTAATTTAGTCTGGATTGTGAGAAGTAGAAGGATGTTGTGGATTCTGATTGATTAAGATTGATAGGTATTACAAAGCACGATCATCGAATCTATTTAAAATAATCTCCAAATCAGAAGGAAAGGAAAACGGAATTCAACTCCGGATACTAAAAAGTGTTAAATGTTATAACTCAAAAGGTTATTCAATCTTAGGATACAATAGGCCTTCAGGCAATAAATGTATTTTGCTTTACTGCAGAGCCCCCAATCTTTTTAAACATAGAAATTGATTGTGGAAAATGTATCAAATTTTATCGAAAAAGTCAATACGTTGACAGCCGAGAATCGATGACCGTCCTTTTTATCACATTATCAACATCCATCCGCCGTAGCACTAAAGCAGGAGGATTTATCCCACGAAGCCAACAACCTGCGCTCTGTTTCGGCTGGTAACCTTAGCGCAGCAGAACCATCTTTTCAGTACTCACGTAATTCCCCGCTTGAATGCGATACAGGTAAACACCACTGGCGTAACTACTTCCATCGAAATCTATGGTGTGATATCCTGCCGGTTTGTAGGTATCCAGCAAGGTCGCAATCTTTTCACCCGATATAGTAAACACTTCAATCTTAACCTTCGAAGAGTTTGGCAGCCCAAAGCGGATGCGGGTTGCCGGGTTAAAAGGATTGGGATAGTTTTGGAAAAGGGCGAATTCGGCTACTCCCAATTCATTATTCCGGTCTTTTATCGCCGTTATGATTGGGGTGATGCGTCCGTAATAAACATCCTGCTCATTGTTAAACGTGCCCGCCCATGCCAAGTGAGCACCGATCTCGTCCGAGACCATATCGAAGTAGTCTCCCATTTTATTTTGCTGAGGCCAGCCGACATGAGGATCGAAAGCAAGGGAAAGTCTTTCATTTGAGGACCAAGTCGCACCACCATCCAGGGAATAGGCGTAATAGAGTGAAGAAAGATAAGTGCCGGGATTATCCCGTGTGTCCAGCCAAATCACATCAATGCGGCCATTGGGTGCGACTGACATGGTGCCAAACCACTGCCAGGCGTTGGTGCCAGGATCGTCATTTACCCGAACCGGGGCACTCCACGTAACTCCACCGTCGGTGCTGCGGCTGAACATGACATCGAGAGGATCCGAGGTGGAATAACGGTCAACCGAACAGAGTAGATAAACGTTACCATGATAGGGACCATTGGAGCGGTCGACGGCGATCCAAGTTTGCCCCAAAAGACCGCCCGGATTGGGGCCTCCGCCGTAGCCAATGTCACCGTCCAGACTAACCGTCGTGGAATAATCCCAGGTAACGGTTTGACTGGAATCCCGCGCAGTGGAAGATCTGACAACCACAAAATCGAAGCCTTCCGTCCCTGCGACATAAAGATAACCCTCCGCATCTACGGCCAGGGTTCCCCATTGGGGTGAATCCGGAATCGTAACACAATCTTCGTAACTGGCGCCGTGGTTGGCGGAACGCGTGAAAAAACCGGGATAGCAGACGCTGTAGTATTGTGTCCAGTAAGAATAAATGTGGCCATCGCTGAGTCCGCCGCTCTTGTCGATAACCATCCACTGCTTGTCGCCACCCTGGGCAAACGTTCCCATATCCCAGGTGGCGCCACCGTCGGTGGATTTGAACACGTCGCATAGGTAATCGGAGCCGAGCACGGTTAGACTGTTGTAGTAAAAAGTTCCCGCCGAATCGGAATCCAGTACCGGGTCGGAGCGAAAAACACCCGGTTCAATCACGCCCGGAAATGTCCAGGTCTGTCCGCCATCCGCGCTGAAGCCATAACCTGCCTGCCGGAAATTACTGTTTACGGTATCAAACTGCCGCCAGCCGATGGCTATCCGGTTGGGATCGGTGGGGTCGACGGCGATTGAAGGCTCGTTGGCAGCATCTCCAACAATATTCAGATTGGTGTCGAGCACATTCACCTGCGTGGCAAAGAAATCGGTGCTGGAGAAACGGTAAGCCGGTGAAGTCGCCCGCCCTTCACGCGGAACAGGAACGTAAGGATCATCCTGAATTTCAAGACGCGGTGGAATAATCTGCGTTGTTTGCAAGTCTTTTTCGTTTCCTGGCGCGGGTTTAAAAGACGTGAAAATCGCGAATGTTGAAATCAGGAAAACGAATACAGCAAAGATACTTTTAAGATTCCGGAATTTTTGAAAGTTCTTCATTGTCATCTCCTGTGGGATTTGCGAATAATTTATTTTATCCTTTAGGTCAGATTAAATCTAACAATCCCAGTTGCAATCACCAAACAACTTTAAAATATTTTCAGCAGGTCAATATTTTTACCGAATCAAGATCATTTTTCGAACGCGGATAACGCCATTCACCTCTAATTTGCAAATATATACCCCACTTGCCAATCCGCGCGCATCCCACTGGTATTTGTAGCTTCCTGCGGGTAAGTTTTCCGATACCAGAACAGCTACTGTTGTACCGACAATGTTGTAAACTTTTAGCGAGACAAATCCCAAATTCGCAATTGAAAACTCAATAGTCGTAGTGGGATTGAAGGGATTGGGATAGTTTTGATGAAGAGCATATTCACCGGGCTGATTGCCATTATTCTCATGAATAGAAGTCACCCCTCCGCTTTCGGTATGAAGGATGGTGCCACCATCCCCAACTGTCCAGCCTTTTTGTCCATTGACAAAATAGACTGAGAACAGTGCATTTGCCGAGCCGCTATTTTGGGGAAGCCAATCTGTACCCCCATTGGTAGTTCCCAAAATTGTTCCGGCATATCCAACCGTCCAGCCGGTGTTGCTATCAATAAAAAATATGTCCAGCAGTCCATCGGTTATATTACTTACCTGAGGAAACCAATTTGCCCCTCCGCTGGTGCTTTTTAAAATTCTCCCCAGATCTCCTGCTACCCAACCGACACTATTATTTATGAAATAAACCGAATGCAGCCATAAACCCGTTTCACTATACAGCCAGGTAGTTCCGCCGTTGGTGGTTCTTATGATAGCTCCATTATCTCCAACTGTCCAGCCTGTCTGGCTATCCGTAAAATAAACCGAAAGCAGATCATTCATCGTTCCGCTCGATTGGGGACTCCAACTTGTACCTCCGTTACCAGTATGAAGAATCGTTCCGGTATCTCCTACGGCCCAGCCGTTGTTAGTATCAGTGAAATAAACCGACCATAAATCATCCGAGACCCCGCTGGATTGGGGAGACCAGTTTGTACCGCCGTCGGTAGTTTTATAAACTGATCCCGATTGTCCTGCAGCCCATCCAGTATTAGCATTGACAAAGCAAACAGATGAAAACCACCCAACGGTGCCGCTGTTTTGGGGAATCCAGTCCATTCCGCCATTGGTCGTCTTTAAAATTGTTCCTAATCCTCCCACAGCCCAACCTGTTGTGCTGTCTATGAAGGTGGTAAATCTGAAATTGCTAGTTGTTCCGCTGTTTTGGGGAGACCAGCCCTGCCCACACAAAGTAAATGTTTGCATTACTAAAAAAAGAATAGAAAAACACACACTTATATTTACCAGGAAAATTCTAATATAGCTTCTCATTGATAACTCCTTTCGTGTTGTTTAAACAACGTTCCTCAATAAATTTGGGACCGCCTAAATTTCGAGAACTCTTTTCAGACACTTTTCTCGTAATCACTTTACAAGAAGAAGATTATTCTGATTTGTAAATGAATTAGTTTCTTAAAGGGGGGATTGATGATTCTCTGGAGAGACTATTTGAAAAGCAAGAGAAGAAAACCAGATCAGGCTGCTAAATGTAATTTATTCTAAATAATACCCGTTTTAATTTACCCGGATGATTTATCCCACACTGAATCAGCATGAGTGAGTTATTGAGTTTTTCTAAAACTCCTCCTTTAAATCAATGGGCCTCGCTTTCTATAAAGTTTGAACTGTAATTATCTGAAATACAATATAAAGTTACTGTACGAGGCCCAAATCGTCAAGACCATTTGTCAAAAGGTCTTTCAGAAATAAGCGTTGCTCATTCAACTGGTTATTTCATCAAGATCAGTTTTCTTGTCTGCACGAATTTTCCTGCCTTTAATTTGTAAAAATAAACATCGCTTCCCAATCCCGCTGCATTCCAGATGTATTTATGTTTTCCAGCAGGAAGTTTATCTGAAACGAGCGTCGCCACCTCCTCACCCAAAGAATCGTAAATCTTCAAGGTCACAAATTCTGTGTTGGGAATGGCAAATTCAATGGTGGTGCTGGGATTAAAAGGGTTAGGATATGCCGGATTCAGAACATATTCATCTAAAAGTACAGGTGTACTCGATGTCTCGATATCGGTAACATTTATGGTGAATTCATCAAGTATGGTTGAGTCGGACTTGATAGCAGTAAAGTGAAGAGTACCGCCGTTTATTTCCACATTACAAAAATGATTAGCCTTTGCCGTGGCAACCACATTTGGATAACTAGGATCGGGCGTATGTAGCGGCGCACCGCCGCCGCCGGTGGTAACATGCTGAATCCCATTCACAACCGCCCGGGCATAGTAGTGATTGTGGCCGGCAAATACGATGCAAACGCCGTATTGTTCGCACAGCGGCTGGATACGATTCTGAACATTGGTGTTGTTGCTATGTCCGCCGCCGGCAGACCATCCCGGTTCATGCAAATAAATGAATTTCCAGGGTTTGGTTGTAGATGCAAGATCATTTTCAATCCAGGTTAGTTGGGCAGATCCCGGGCTGTAACTGGTGTACTGATCAACAATAACGAAATGAGCAGGACCATAGTCAAACGACCAATAACGCCCCGCAACAAACGGATATGGAAAATACTTTACGAAAAGTTGTCCCGTGCCTTCATGGTTACCGATGGCCACCTGATAAGGGGCACTGGCTAATAACGTTTTTATGTTCGCATAGGATGGATCAAAAAACTCAGAATCCCAGGAACTTTCGTTGTTCCCACTGCTGACCAGATCTCCGACTGAGAGGACGATCGATTGGAAATTTTCATCATGATTGAAAGTATTTAACATAGTAGCGGCAACTTGATCGTGAATTCCGGGGTTAGAGCGGGTATCTCCATAAACCATAAACTTAATATTGGTTTCATTAGTCGCGGGAGCAGAACGAAATGAGCCGGTATAAACTTCTCCATCTACAGCAACCTTATAGTAGTATTTAACCCCGGGTATTAGATTAGGAATCGTGTAAGTGTGTTGATGGCTGCTTCCGTATTCAACAGTCTCTATGTTACCCAAACCATATAGTGTGTCAGTTCCCCAATCTAAAGTGCAGGTGTCTGTCAAGGTCAACTGCCAGAGAAGCTGCATCTCGGTGTTATTCCCATTATAAATCATATAGGGAGCTTTTCGCATCGCGTCCAGAATTATCGGGGAGTCTGTTCCGGCGCTGTCGATTTGTCCAAAGCTAGTGTTGTTCACTAAAATTGTCAGTAGAAACAATAAGAATATCAAGATTTTCATAAGAAGACCTCTCTTTACAAAAATGTCGAGATTGCAGGTTTTTCAAATGCCATTTGTTTACAAAGATTCAAATAATTTACCGTAAAAAATCTCAGTTGGAATGTGGGGAAATAACCAAGTAAAAACAAATTATCTTTATTTTTTCCTCCTGAGAGTGTCTTAGTCAGATATTGATCGCCTTATCTTAACAAAATCATTTTGCGAGTTTTGCTAATTCCGCCAACCTCCAATCTATATAAATATACCCCACTCACACGCTCTCCCGCATTCCACCGGTATTCATATCTTCCAGGGGGCAGTTTACCTGAAATGATGGTAGCCACCTCCTCGCCCAGAATATTATAAATCTTTAATGTCACAAACTCAGTTTGGGGAAGTGAGAACGCCAGAATCGTCGCGGGATTGAAAGGATTGGGGAAGTTTTGATAGAGCATGAAATCCATGGGCAACGATTGTTGAGTCTCGTCGATTCCGACAGGCGGATTTCCCAATGTGCCGTCAAAATTGACATTTTGGGCATATATATCATAGGCGGGGCTTCGGTAATCAGTCCAGCATAAAAACGCCCTGAATTGGGTGTTAACCACCATCAATAAATCATCCTTGTTCCCCAGGGAGGCGTCGGACAGGAGCACCGGTCCCCAAAGCGAAGTTCCGTTTTTATCAATGAGAGAAGATTTAACGGCAGCATTGAAAGCGCCGGGAGCGGAACTCTCAAAATAGCTAAGATAGATACTTGTATCGGCCGGAGCACTATTGAGGAATGAAATGGTATTTCCACCTAAAGCGATGAATTGTTTCCCTTCATTAGTCCACAATCGGCTACCTTGTGAGGTAAATTTTTGTCCGTACACTCCATATTGATTTTGATTGGTGTTTTCTTCAATCCAAAACACAAACAGTTCATCTGTCTGCGGAAAATGGGATAAGGTTGGGTAAAGATGTAGACGGGTATTATTTGTAGATGCTTTGATTCCGTTGAGCGGAAAAACCAGGCTTCCATGCGCATCGACATGCTGCACCCACACACTGAATTCCGACAGCGAGGGGGCATCATACCAGGTGTAGAACGCACCCCCGTTGCCGTCCGTATAGATTTGCGGATTGGTCCAGGCGGTAATGTGTCCCAAATCGTAAATCAAAACGCCATCCGTGCCCCAGGCTTTGCTGCCGTCCGGACCAAACTTTTGGCTGTATAGTTTTGTGGTTATCACCGGAAATGAGCCTGTGGAACTTTTCCATACCATGATGACACTGTCATCCTGGGCGGGCACCAGATCCGGGGCGGATAAACTTGCCCCCGCGGCGGGTTGCAGAGTAATACCATAATCTCCCCACATTTTTTGCCCGCCGGCAGATATTTTCTGGACTGCTATCGAATCCGCACCGCCGGACTTCAGCCAGCTAATCACCACATTATCCGCAGAGGATACGGTGACTTTTGGAGCAACTTCAAAATCTGCCACGGTAACGTCGGAAAGGCTGATGCCGTCTGCTCCCCATAAAAACGTCCCCGCGGAAGATATCTTATATGCATAAATGTCCCAATCGCTGATGCCGCCATTGCGGATATCATTAAATGCAATGATAGCGTTATCCCCGCCGTCCACAGCCATGTCATAGTCGGTCAACCACGATTGCTGAGGATGATCACTGATTAGCATTCCATTCGTTGGGAATTGGGCTTCTCCAAGGGCGTTCAATCGCTGCAGATAAACGCAATAATTACCATTGCGATTATCGAACCAGGAGATAAAGCACCCACCGTCAGAGGTGGCTACTATCTTAGGAAGGGCCTGCTCCCCGGTTGTAGCGGCAATGGGCAGATTTTGAAATGGATCATTACTCCACTGGGCTGAGGAAATTAGAGTAAAAACCAATACCACGAAAAATGATGACGAAAATAGTTTTAGAATTTTGGAATGCATGATAATTCTCCATTCGGTGGTTTGTTTGGACTACTCAAACAAATGGTTTGTTCATGCTTCATATAATGACCTCAATTTAACGATTGGTCTCTTTGAATTTAAGTTTATGGAAGGTTATTTACAACATTTTGATCCTAAACCAAGACCTCCCGAAAGGTTCAGAACCTTCAGGAGGGTGTCGACTCACAACTGATAACTTACATTATCAGGAGAGTCTTAGGGAATTGTCATAACCCCACCCTACCCTCCCCTTACTTAGGGGAGGGTTAGGAGGAGTTCTTTTTCATCGCACCAATAACATTTTCCGGACTTGTTTAAACTTGCCTGCTTCTAGTCGGTACATATAAACCCCGCTCGCTAAACCACTGGCATCCCACTCGTATTTATAATTTCCAGCAGCTAGTCTTTCGGAAACAAGTGTAGCCACCTCCTGGCCCAAAATGTTGTAAATCTTCAGTGTCATAAAAACTGATTTAGGCAGTACAAATTCAATGGTTGTATTGGGATTGAACGGATTGGGATAGTTTTGAAATAAATGAAAATCCTGCGGATTTTGTTTTGAATACATCGCGATTTTTGTAGGCGCTTCTCCCAGGACTTCCAGTGCCTTAACCATAAAGGAACGAGCGGAATCCGGTTCAATGAAATAAAGCGGAAATCCCAGGGTAATTGCCGCAAATTGGGTCGTATCTAAAACCGACCTGGCAGAAACCCCGCAAATCTCATTCTGGAAAGTCGGATTACCGCTTCCGGATTGATAGCGATGAATTGACTCTGATAAGTTGGTGCTGTCAAAGATCGTCACAAAGGGCAAGCGATAATTATAAGCAGGCGTGGTTATCTTTGATGAATCCACCGGAAGATCATTAAATTCCCCTTCACCTGACGCACTTACAAAGTCCGCTTGATTGTTTGTTTGAGTATTCTGAACGCCGAGATATTGCTCCCGGAAGTTTTCCGATACCAAGGTTGGTACCTTTGCGCCGCTAAATAATATTCTTCCTCCGGCATTTAAATAAGTCCGCAATGTGATCTCACTTTGACTCAGGTAGGAGGTATACAGCACATCGTGGTGCCAGATAATAGTTGAATAATGTTCGACATCCGACACGTTCAGCGGACGGTTTTCATTGATGATATCCAATTGTTGATAACTAAACCCATCTAGTAAAGAATTGTAAAAAGAATCCACTGCGCCATCAGTGGGTGTCCACATATTTCCGCCATCGCCGTTTCGGGTTTCATCCACCAGCAAAATTCCCTGATCCATAGGAAAATCGCTATAATAAATACTACTGATTGGCGAAGGATCAGTCTGGTGATTATTTTCAATTGCCGAGATTTCAAATCCATATAATCCGGCCTCTGTTGGATGGAAGGAAAAGGAGAATTCTGTTACGGTCTGTGAGGATATCAAGACCCAGTTGCCGTTATCATCCTTATAGATATTGATCTTATAATTTGTGAAATCAAAAAACGGCTCCCATCGTACTCGAAGGGTATCCTGCCACAGATAGAGGCTGTCAATTGTCGGGTGATTCATCCTGTTAAACGGGACTTTCAATATCCAGTTATCGGGATCAATTTGAATCTGCAGGTTGGTGGTGTCACCAAAAACATATTGTTTGTTTGTGGTTAACGAATCGATCCACACCGTATCTGCAATTTGATTTCCCGGACCGGAAGTACCCAACTGCAAAGGAATGGGCATATGATGGTAAGTTGTCCCGCCAGAGGGCACACTCTGAATTTTAAATTCGAGTGAGAAAGTGGATGGATTCCAGTAGTGATAATAGTTTGCAGCCACTCGCCCGTCTCCATAAATCCACTGGTCAAAAAACCAGGATAAATCATTGCCGTAGTAACTCTCACAAAAATTCTCGAACTGTTCCGTATCGATGTTTTTGTTGCGGAATTGGGAAGTCGTTACATAGTCATTCAGCATCTGAAAAAAGAGCGTATCTCCCAATACAAAGCGCAGCATGTGCAATACCGTAGAGGCTTTGAGGTATACAAGATCATAAGGAATAATATTTACCGGGTTGGAAGCATCAGAAACATGAATTGCGCCATTACCCGAGCCAGACATATGCTGTAATATCTCGTTCTGGTAACCCGACGTCCCCTCCCAATATTCCCGGTAAATTGCTTCGCCATAGGTAGCAAATCCCTCGCTAAGCCAGATGTGTCCCCAATCGGCAATGGAAATCAAATTCCCGAAGTATTCGTGACCGCTCTCATGCACAACAACATCGGAAAAGAATGATGCGTAATTCATGGTCAAAATGGTCTGGTGTTCCATCCCGCCGCTGATAACCGATTCGCAAATTCCGTACTTTTCGGCGTGAAAGGGAAAGGCGCCAAACCGGGATTCGAACGCTTCGATTATCTTGGGCACCACCGTATTTAATTGGGGCTCTGCAGTTGGCGTATGATTTGGGAATAAAAAATACTCTAGAAAAATATTCCCCGAAACGGGAGATGGATAATTGGATTGAATAACATCAAACGGATAAATGTTGATGGAAATATGATAGGGCGTCATGGGATAATGGCTTTCCCAAACAAATTGCTTTTGATTACCGGGTAGAATATTGGTCGCTGTCAAAACGCCGTTACTGCCAACTTCGTAAATGTCCGGAACGGTGATGGCAATCCGAACCGAATCTGCTTTATCCGAGGGATGATCTTTACAGGGAATATAGGTTTCGGCAAAATAAGGCCAGTGATAGCTATATACCAAATTTTGCCCGTTGTAAGTGGTGAAATTTAGCCCGGAAGAAAAGGGTCCCACCGCAGTGGGATAACCATGATAATAAATGACAACCGAAAATGGATCACCGTTATTTAGTGTTGTGGGCAAACTGACCGTTAGCAAATTATTACTGTGATTAAACAGCGCGTCCTGCCCCTGTGCCTTAACGGAATCCACGCTCATATTAACATAAAAATTAAGGATAATCTGATAGGTCCCATCATGGGTGATCGTGCCTTCTATTTCCGTATGTCCTGAAATAAAATGGGCGGCTACGTCCACGGAAAGATCGATGTCATAATAGCTCATATCATAATAAAGTTGTTCAGGATGCAGGGCGTGTTGGGGATATTGGGCAAGTAATGAAAAGGGCAAGAGGAAAATGATACCGATCAGAAATCGTTTCATTTGACAAAACAAATTTAGATTTGATTGAGTTTATGAAATTTGGATGGGAATTTCAATAAAATAAATAGCGGGAAGCAGCCGGCTATTGCTCCCCGCCATTGAGTACTGCTTAATTTATCTGATCAAGATTAGCTTCTTGATCTCAACAAAGTTGCCGGCTTCTAGCTGATACAAATACACCCCACTAGCTAAACCGCTCGCATTCCACTCATATTTATATTTCCCGGAAGTCAGCTCCTCTGAAACCAAGGTGGCTACCTCCTGTCCTAAAATATTGTAAATTTTCAATGTCACAAATTCAGTGTGGGGAAGGACAAATTCAATAGTGGTTGTAGGATTGAACGGATTGGGGTAATTCTGGAACAACATCAGTTGATCAGGGATTTGAGAGATATTATTAGCAATACCCACCACACCAATGGTTACGAAGCTCCAAATATCCGGACTGGAGGTAGTATATTGAGTATCCGATGCCATGACCGTCCAGCTGTAGGTGTGATTCACTTCAAGAATTGCTGCCCCATATAAACTAAAAGATGTGTCTGTGATCTCTGTGAAAGTGGTATCCAAGCCGCCGCCCGTAATATTTAGCGCATAAGTCAAGGTGTCGCTGTTGGGATCGACAGCTTTGTGCCATTTGAAATGCAGCGTATCGGTAATGGAAAGGGTATCTCCATCAGGTGGATTTGCCAGAGCAAAGGGAAATGGCGCCAGATTATCAGTCGGCGGTGTAATGAACAAAAAGGTATCTGGAGATGCTATGGTCGATTTCCCATCAGTAACACTTGCCGTCCAGCGATAGGCTGTGTAGTGGTTCAACATGCCATGCCAGTTGAAAGCAAAGGTGGTATCCAGAATATTACTAAAGGTTAGCTGGGGAAAGATATCAAGTATCTTTAATTTATAGCGCAACGTATCCCCATCGCCGTCTCTGGAAGCACTCCATTTAAAATGAATGGTGGAATCTGCCTGTGGATGTAAAAATGTAGCATTGGGAGGATTTATTAAGTAAAAGTTAGTAGGAGGAATGTTGATAGTAGATGGATCGCCGGTAACAATAAAGTGGTCGATCCATACAAAATCGGAGTGCTGCCCGCCCGGTCCACCATCTCTGATGTAATAATTGACTGCAAAGTAAATATCACTGCTATCAAAAGGTGAAAGATCGAATCCGTATTTGTGCCAACTGCCTGCAGGACCATCAACTCTGAAGTAGCCGATCAAATGGGTGAAGCTGGAGAGCTGCTGATCGGTAGTAGATACCCACACTCGTAGAGAATCATCAAACGGTCCTCCAATAGCACCAGCCCAGAAATAGAGGCTGTCACCACCATAAATCACCGAAATTTGAGGGCTGATTAACCATTCATCGATCACACCAGATAAATTGGCATTCTGATAATTGCTGGACCAGAAGCTCTGCCCGACCTGAGGCAGGACAGTGGCGCCCGGCAGAGTAATAGACTGGAACAAATCCAGCCCACTACCACTATTATCATGGTCAACCACACTCCAGCCCGGTGGTATAATGGTGCCATCAAATGTTTCTTCCCATTTGATATTTATTTGAGGATGAACAGTAAAGGAAATGGAAAATATGAACACAAAGGTGATTATGATTTTTTTCATGACGACATTCCTCTCAATTGAACCATATCTTTGCCTAATTCATTAGCCAGACTTTATTTGATAAGAAGCATCTTACGGGTTCGGGCAAAATCGCCGGCTTTTATGCGGTAGAAATATACTCCGCTGGCCATTCCGAATTCCGTGGCATTAAAAGAGATTTTGTACCGACCCGCTTTTTGCGTTTTATTAACCACGGTTTTTATCTTTTGGCCTAAGATGTTAAAGATGATTAGCCTGACCCGTTCAGCACTTGGCAGACCATATTCGATAGTGGTAATCGGATTAAAGGGATTAGGATAGTTTTGTCGTAGATAGAAATCATATGGCACCAGCTCATCGCCTACCCCCAAAACAGTAAATACAAAAGGTGTTTCCAGATTACCGATAATTTCATCACTTTCGAATATCAGCGTTTCTTCAACATCGCGTGTTTTGTTTCCATCGGGCTCATAAATTTTGAAATTAATTAGATCACCTTCTACATTATTGGAGTAAACCAACAAGAAGGCGAGATACCTTTCCAATCCCGCAAGTAATCTAAGCTTAGCTAAACCCCGGCAGGTATCATTAACAAAAGCTGCAATGATGAGCGTCGTATCGGTCATCTCCTCTTCATTGAATTCAAAAAGAGCGGTTATGCTCATATTGTATTCATAAGCTGCAACATCAACTACCCAATCCGGTCTATCCGGAAAGCTAAGAAGTCGCGCATCTGTCGCACCACTGGATTTGTTGAACGATGGATAGTTTACACCACCGCCTGACTGCGATTTCAGAAGATATCCCTGGCCGGGGGCCATGTTCTTGAGACTGCCTTCCCAACTGGCGGTAGCGGAAAGGAATTCGGCGAACTCTGTTTGGCTTTTAATACGATCCCCCACCGTGGCGGTATAGGAAGCAAGGGCATCGTTGATATCCAGAATTTGCTGCGGCAAGAAGCCGATCCAGTTCCAACCCGTATCTATGGGAATGGGAGTATTGAAAATATCCACGGGTAAACCGGTAAATCGTAAAGTTTGAGTATCGTTCAAATAGATGCGGTAACTTTCTTCAACCTCCAACCTTTGAAGGTTACCCTGCCAACCCACCCCGTTTTGATATTGACTGAAGCCGGTTTGTCCTTTGATCAGATCCCCGTTCTCTGGCGAGAGATATGCCAGAGCATTAGCTATTGTCATATCCGCATCCTCCACGTTCAGGGAAATCCAGGTCCACCCCTGGTTCAGGTCAATAGCTTGCACATAGGCATCCGGCTCAATCAAGATAGGGTTAGAGGCTGTCCCAATAGAGCCATTGCTCTGAAAAGTATAGTTGCTTCCTAAAAAAACCTGCTCTCTACCTTCCGAGGCATCCCAGGCATGGAAGCTCAATACTTCTCCGCTGGGAACATTACTGTATGTGGTTACAAAGGCAACGTATTTGCCCACCACCGCTACATACTCAATATTTGCAACTCCACGGCACTCTCCCTGAACAAAGACACTTATCATGTCATAGATATCACGCGATAAAGTACCATTCAAAACCACCTGAGCGGTAATGCTCATACTGTAGCTGAACTGAGCCGGATTTACCGTCCATTGTGGAGGTTCTTTGAGAACTTCCAATCTTACAAGTAGTTGTTCTTCTCCATACAGGGTGCTCACAAGAACCGTATCCTGGTAAATTCCGATGTTGAGCTGGGTATCAATGGAGAAATTGATTTCCCATTCTCCACCCGAAGGAATAGTGCCGTTGATTGGATTGGGTGTCAACCAGCTGGGATAGCGGGTGATGGTGAAGGATTCATCCTGGCTGCCAACATTTCTCAGCATTCTGGTAAAGCTTTCCGAATACCCCTGGTAAACGGTTTGATTAACATTGGATACGGTCCAATAAACCGGGCTCAGACTCACCCGGAAAGACCAGCTGACCGGGTTGCGCAGCCTGTTACCGTGAATATCCCTGATGCCCGATACTGTGGCAATCAGATAACGATTCGAATAATTCGTAAGGGTGTCCGGTGAAACAGAAATGATCAAGGTATTTTGATAAGTCACGGGTTCGGAGGAAATCTCGGTGCTGTCATCCCGGGTTATCAGAGAAATATTTTGATCGCTGACATATGCCTCATCAATCTCATCGGAAAAAGAGATGGAAATGTCTTCTCCGAGGTTCAACACCCCATCAGAAGGTTCAGGGGTACCAAAGACGAGCAGCGCCTGCCGGTCGATGACACCGGAGACAACAGCGGAATAGTTCACTCCATTTGAAGCACAGTCGGCAGCAACCCGCAATTTATAACTTCCATCCGGGAGAGCAGATACATCCCAGTATTCCATAATGTAATCCGGAGGAAGACTACTTTTGGGATAGATAAAGGCAGTCTCCCAGTTTTCGCCATAGCGCCGGTACTGAAATTTAACAGTATTTAAATGAATATTATTGGGATCATAATCAGTTATAATGAACTGCAAGGTGTCGTTATCGGACTGGTTTAATACCCAATTATCCTCTGGTATGAGTAGATTCACCTCGCTGCAAGGGCTGATAAAGTGGACAGAGAATGTTACCGTATCGCTAATAGCTTCCGCATCGCAGGGAGAATAGAAACGTACTTGCAGATCTTCGTAATCAAAAGCAATGGGTCCCCGTTCCACAGTAAGGGTTGCGGTAAGCTGTTCTCCGGCGGGGAGGGTGTAGGAAAGATGATCCTCAATTACCACGCCTCCGACACGTATGATAGCCCCATCCAGATTGCTGGCTTGAATGACCGACAAATAATATTCCCTGGTTTCTCCACTCTGGCTGGTGTTTCCCAATGAAAGGATGAAAGTCGCCGGGTCCTCAGGGGGAACATTATACTGCACATATTGATTCATATCAATTTGAACCCCATCCCGCGGTTGGGTGCCGGGCTCCCACGGACAACTGCTGGTTCCGCCAAAGAGATCGAACACATGGGTTCTATATGTTGAGTCATATTTTACGCTCACGCTAAAGAAATCGCCAGGATCATCATCACTCAAATGGTAGCCTATTGTTCGGGTAGCTGTTGTATCCAGAGTAGAGTCATTTACAGTATTCTGATAATATGATCCTTGATATCCTATTTCATACGTTCCTCCCGCAATGACCTTGCCAAAGCCTACTGCCCAATGAGCATCCCAGGCATTGGCACTTTTATAGGTCTTGGCAGAGTGCGCTGTTTCCGTTTCCGCAAATGTAGAGGAGGTTCCCGCACTGAATGAAATGTTGCGTTTAAATGTTGCAGCATTTTTTAAACTATCATTGCGAGCTAATTCTTCTTCCCATCTATGAATGGTATTTAGATATTTTTCGGCTTTGACGGTATCGTTTTGGCTCAGTGCCAGACTTCTGAGCACCTGTAGCTGGGGAATGAGGGTGTTTCTTATATGCAATTCGGTGTAAATGAAGGTTGTGGCAATACTGTCGATATCCCAGGCAACTGAAGTATCAGGAACGACCTGATTGGTATTCCAATCAAAAGTGATGACGTCAGTTAATGCATATATCATACTGAAAGAGGCACCCATAAACACATCACCTTTTGCTCCGGTAATTAGCTGATTATCAGACGTGCGAAATTCTTCGGAAGCCGTTAGTGTTAATTGTTTTCCCTCTATAGTCCCGCCTGCCCAGATATGGTAGAAATCACCTTTGACAATAACATATTCACCAAAATCAGTGCTAACAAACTCACCCACACTTATAATAGCTCCCGGTTTCAAATCGATAAATGCCCCATGTCCGGTTGACCACTGAAAATCCTGGGTAATAAAAGTGCTTAACGAAGAATCCTGGGCTAAAAAGGCGTAACTTTGGTCGCCTGATGGGTCACGCAGCACCCATAATACTAATTCAGGCGATGTATTGTAAAAAGTCTGCTGCCGGGGCCGGTGACCGGTAACCACCGCCCATTGTTCATAAGAAACATTCTCCTCTCCAACATGAGCTACAACTTGAATTAGTTTTTGATAGGGATGATTACCGCCACTTAATATATTGGGCAGTCCGGCTATACAATAATATTCTGCTTTTCCATCCTGTAAAGGAATGGTAAACGGTTGTGAAGCTTTGTCAGCGATGCCATCATATATTGTGATACTCCCTTCGTCCACATGACATGTATCCGTACCCCAAACATCAAGAACTTCAATTAGTAACTGATAGGCTATCGGCTGCATCATAATCGGTACCTGGTAATTCCCCCCGCCGAAATCAGGCCATCCGCTTATTCTGATAATTGGTGGGGTGCGATAGGTAAAATTTTTACGTTGATTTTCCCAGGTTAAATCTGCTGTGTCGGGACTAAAATATTGTATAATGATAGGATTGTATGGAATGATGCTGTCCAAATACATTATATAGGGTTGAGCGGGAAAGAAGAGTCTAAAATTACCATCGGCATCGGTCCAAAAGCTGGTATCGAAAAGACCAGCGTTGTGTCCAATGCTGGCGATCTTTATTTTCGCCTGGCCGATAACCGAATTGCACGGTCCTCTTACCTTGCCAAAAAGAAGGTTCTTTGTTGTATCCTGAAACTGGAGGCCGAGTATATCCTTATCAATAAACAAGGTAGTTTCTGCTGGTAAAAAGGTATGGGCATATATGGAATCGCCAAAGGAAGGAGTAATAGTATATGTTCCCGGTTCATCAATGGAAAGTCCAAATTCTCCCTCGGAATCGGTTAAAACCCCGGTGGGAAAGCCATCTAAAAAAATCTCTACTCCAGCCACATCGCAAACAGTATTGGCATATTGTATTTTGCCGAGAACAGAAAAGGTAGTCGTATCGGTAAATTGAATCGAGGTAATTGTGGGCGTATTTATATCCAATGTAGCATTCCGGGACGAGGGATTAAACCCGTGATCCCCTTTGGAAGGAATGACCTCAAACTCTCTCTCTTCATCGTAATATATTCGGCGAATGGAAAAGTCGCCATTTGGATCAGTTATTGTGAATAAGCGCACATTGCTTGAATCAATCTGATATTGCGCGCCATAAATATCCCCATGGTTACCCCCACCTTCCGCATAATCCCCGGCTATTACAGCAGAAGATCGACTGGAATCATTAAAGGTCCAATAGGCAACCAATCCCGGCTCATTCCCTTGTAAAAGGCGGTGCATATTAGCCTGAATGGCAACGGAGTCGCGGGCCACATTCCAGATGCGCACTTCATCCATTTTTCCTTCAAAATGATAGTCGGTCGTGTCATTACGATAATAGGCTCCGATAAGCACATTGGTTGATGAACTGCTTGTCGGAAAACCGGAAGTGGTTGAGTTTTTTAAATCGCCATCAACATAAAGTTTCATGTCCGATCCATCATACGTAGCTGCCAAATGATACCATGTATTGCTTTGTAAGTAAATACCAGCACTTATACTTACTGTTGGATTATTAAAAAGTGGAATCCCGTCATAGATGCTTAAGAGGTAGTGCATATCATTGGGAACGTTATAATTTGAAACAATGGCGCAAGTATCGTTATTGACAGCAGGCTGAATCCAGGCTTCTATAGTAAAGGATTCGCTTCCGCCAAAATCGAGACTGGCATTATCTCCACAATTTACATAGTCATCGATGCCATCGAACTCTAATACGGTACTCAAATCGGTAGCGGTAGGTGCTGCTGAAATTTCTACATCAGCCACGCCAGCACTATGAGTAGTTTGTACAGTTCCATCCAATCTTCCGTTTGATTGCCGCCATCCCAATGCAGTTACAGGTGATGATTCTCCCCAGGTGGAGTTGTAAGCTACCACTCCATAAGTGGAGATTTTACCAGGAACAGCATCATAATCATTATATGCGCGGGCACTTGATAAGGTGGTAGCAAGTTCTTCTCCATCGCGGTATATTTTAAAACTTTCTACACTGCCGGAGCGGTTGTTCCAGGATATTTTAGCACGATTATTATATATTCCGTCAGAAACAGTTACCTGGTTCGGCCGGGCGATAAGTTCGTATATATAGGCAGATCCAGAACTACTGCCGTTATCATCGTTGAACGGTGATCCAACAATAGCGATTTTATCACCTGCCCCAACAGAATAGCCAAATTCATCGTCTGCCGCACCATCGCTGGCAGTCATTTTGTATTCATTCCAGTTGCTACCGTCAAAATGATAGCCATATGCTGAACCAGATCTAATTCCATAATCATCATCATAGCGAGCACCAACAATGACAGTATTTCTACTTATTGTAACAGCATTACCGAATAAATTATTTACAAAACCGTCACTGGCAGATAACTTTTGAATCTGGTTCCAGATATTTCCATTAGACTCGAAAATATAGGCAGATCCTGGATTGACTGGATGATAAGGAGCCCCAACAATGGCTTTGTTTCCATAAATGGATACTGAAGAGCCGAAATAATTAAGGGCAGTTCCATCGCTGGCAGTCAATCTCTGATCCTCAGTCCAGGTGCTGCCATCAAACTCAAAAATATAGGCACCACCCTGATCGTTATTGTATCCAGACGCTCCGATAATGGCGATATTTTCCGATAGGGAGACCGCAGAGCCAAACTTTAAATCCATTTGAGTACTGTCACTAGCGGTCAATTTCTGATACTCTGTCCAAGTGCTATCATTAAACTGAAAAATATAAGCTGCTCCGATAAAATTATTGTGATTTCTAATTCCAACAATAGCAGTATTTCCTTGGATAAAAACACTTGAACCAAATTCGTCAAAGGCGCCCACATCACTTGGGGTTAATTTCTGAACTTGTGCCCAAGTGTTACCGTTGAATTCGAAAAAATAAACTGCGCCTGTCCAATTGTTATCTCCGGTCGCTCCGATGATAGCCTTATTGCCACTGATGGAAACTGCATAGCCAAATGCATCATCTGCAATCCCGTTACTAGCAGTCAATTTCTGAACCTGAGTCCAGATACTACCATTAAACTCAAAGATATAGGCTGCGCCTGCATAATTGTTATCTCCGGACGCCCCAACAATGGCTGTATTACCGTTAATGGAAACAGATACGCCAAAATTATCCCACGCAGCACCGTCATCAGCTAATAATTTTGTTTCAATATCATAATTCTGCTGCGCATAAACAGATACGGTCATTACTAATATTGCAAACAGGGTGAATAGTGCCAGTATGGATCTAAAAAATTTCTTAGACGAGTTTAAAAGTAGAGATTCATGCAAGACAATTACCTCCACGATAATTTTGTTTTTCCATTAATATTTGATTGCAAAATTGCTATTAAAAAAATTTGTAATACCCAATAAACAGGGATAAAATGGTATTGGATTAGAAAAGGTAAAGGAGGGCCGGAGATAATTCATTTATATTCTTAGCAAGAATACCTATAATGCAGTAGGCGAATTCAAGAGATTCAATCATGTTCTTTTTCTGACGAGTCATAATGTTTGAGCTACAGAGTTCAGCACTGTATTCGCTTGAGATTCAATATAGCATGAGAACTCATCAGGCAATATTTGTAAACATTTTGCTCTGTTGATACCCCCAATTATAGGTTACCAAAAAATATCCATAACAACAGATATTAGTGAATTTGTTCTCAATAATTCAAGTCATAAATATTTTTCTATGGGTGGCTTGCCTTTAGGAGTGCAATTACAAAATCGATACACTCTTAGAGCAGGGAAAAAAGTCCCATCAATATTATAAATCAATCTTTAAAAACTTTTTTGAAAATAATCAGTTGGATTAATCTTAATTAGGATTCAATTATTCAGAAGCAAAACTAATTCGGAAAGAATGGTTACTTTCAAACTGTCGATTCCAGTTCTTATTTTTTTCTATGATCTCCTGAGCCAGCGATAAATACGCCACCGCCCCGGATGAAGTGGCATCCATTAACACCACAGGCAATCTTTCAAAAGCGGCAAGATTAATTGCAGTATTTTTTGGGATAAAGGTTTCAAAAAGCAGGTTCTCGAAAAGTTCTCTCGCCTCTTCTTCGCTTCTCCGTGAGGCTCGCGTATTTTTTTCATAAAAATTAAGGACAATCCCTTCAATGGTTAATTTAGGATTGATGCTTTTTCGAATCCTGTGGATCATCATAATCAACCGATCAACAACCTTGATGGCAAAATACCCGCACTGCAAGGGGATAAGAACTGAATCAGCGGCATACAGAGCTGCTAAACTAAGATTATGTAATGATGGAGGTGTATCAATAATAACGAAATCGTAGGCGCCACTCTCCTTTCCGCTAAGGGCATCCAATTTCCTTTTTAATAGCGCCCTATTTTCTGCAAGGGCAAAAAAACGGGTTTCCTTTTCATTTGAATGTATATCGCAGGGAATGATATCCAAATTGGCCAAATCGGTTTTGTAGATGACCTCAGCGTATTCCCGCCCCAGAAATAAATCAAAGACTCCTCCTGAAACTTCCCGGTCATCCAGTTTAATGCCACCGCTTAAAGTACCGTTTGGATCAAGATCAATCATAAGCACTTTTTTTTCAGCTATGGCCAGGCTAGCCGCAAGATTGATGATTGTCGTTGTCTTGCCAACGCCACCTTTTGGATTAGCTGTCGCAATAACTTTGTGCATCAGGTATCAACTTCGGTTAAGTTTTATCCGCTTCTTTGAATCCCAATAAAATTTGGTTTCTAAAAGAAACAATCGCAATAAATTAATGGAAATTTAGGTAATTTTTCGAATTTGGTAAAAGAGTTCACTTGCATGGCAGGAAGCGCACCGTTGCTTCCATCTCGTCTAACACTTTTTCCAATGCCTCAATCGTGTCATCAATATCCCTCTCCGTTGTATAGTGGCAAAGCGAAAACCGCACAGCGCAATGCGCTTCCTCATCGGTTTTTCCCATTGCCTTTAGTACGTGGGTTGGCTCGGGAGAACCCGCTTTACAGGCAGACCCGGAGGATAACGAAATCCCGTGCTGATCCAGCGCAACCACAAGCGACTCCCCCCTGAGATCAGGAAGGGTCAGGTTTAATGTGCTGGGAAGCCGCAATTCGGGATGTCCATTCAAAACAGCGCCGGGTATTAACTGACGAATACCATCCTCCAATTTATTCCGCAACTTCCCCATTTGCTCGCCATTTTGAAGGCCGTGCAGTGCTATCTCCGCCGCTTTTCCCAACCCGGCAATAGCAGCAACATTTTCGGTGCCGGCGCGGATACCGCTCTCCTGCTTTCCGCCATGTATTAGCGGTTCCAGCTCGATTCCCTTTTTAACATAAAGCACACCAATGCCTTTCGGTCCGTGAAATTTATGTCCCGAAAGACTCATCAGATCAACTCCCATCTCTTCCACATCCAGTTTGATCTTCCCCGCTCCCTGAACCGCATCGGTATGAAAAATGATTCCCATATCGTGAGCGATCGAACAAAGCTCTTTGATGGGCTGAATCGTACCCACTTCATTATTGGCAGCCATTATTGAAACCAAAATGGTCTCATTAGTAATTGCATTCTTTAATTTTTCGGGGTGAATCAGTCCATATCGATCCACATCCAGATAAGTAATTTGATAGTCCATTTTTTCCAAGAAGTTGCAGGTTGCGAGAATCGCCGGATGCTCAATAGTCGTGGTGATTATATGATTGCCTTTTTTCCGATGCGCGAAAGCAATTCCTTTTAACGCCAGATTATCAGCCTCGGAACCACCGCCAGTGAAGATAATTCTCCGTGGGCGTGCGTTGATCAGTTTGGCCACGTGGCGGCGAGCCGCCTCGATTGCCTCTTTCGCATCTCTTCCGGTTCCGTGAATCGCCGATGGATTTCCGTAAATTTCTGACAGATATGGCTGCATCGCTTCACGGACTTCCTTAGCGATTGGAGTGGTGGCATTATTGTCAAGGTAAATTTGACGCTTTGATTTTTTCTTTTTCGGTACCGTTATATTAAGTGGGACTCCGCAATTCACCTCTTGGTCTTTGACGGAACGTTTGCTTGCTTTGGTGCCCTCTTCAACTTTAACCACATCACATAACAATGCCTTGTACACCGGAAAACCGGAAATCTCATCATAGTTCTCGATATCGGTGAGTTCATTTACGTTCCACTCTTGCCATGCTTTCGGTCCTATCGGCGTACCCCCGCCCATATTGCATTCAAGAGCTCCCTTAACAATATCCCGCATAACCCGCGCTCGAAAAGGGACGGAGCCGCGAGGTGTCCTGACTTGCACCAAGTCGCCCGGCTCAATTCCTCTCTCCGCCGCATCTTCCACATTTAATTCTACTGTCGGTTCGGGATTGTCTTTTAGCAATCCCTTAATGCCATGATGCTGAGAACGAAAATCCGTATGGGGTCTGGCTCCGGAATTAAACACTAAGGGGAATTGTTTGCTCAACGCCGGATTCGCCATGGGTCCCTCGGATGGCTCAACATATTTGGGCAAAGGTTCGTAGCCATAATCTTCGAGCGTAGTTGACCAGATTTCATATTTGCCGCTTGGTGTATCAAAACCCACCCGTCCATCGGTCCGCAATCCGCCTTTTTCCCATTTTTTGTATTCCATCATTGATGAAGGAAGCTTTACCCATCCGCCCTTTTCCTTAATATCCTCCAAAGTATAACCCGAACCCTTTAAAGCAGTGCGGATCATCCCCTCTTCTGATTGCGGATAAAGATGTCCATAACCTAATCGATTGGCAAGTTCAGCCATGATTAGATAATCGTTTCGCGCCTCTCCAACCGGTTCGATAACCTTTTCGCGCAGCCGGAAAATGGGTCCATAAACCATATAAGAATCGATTTCAAACATTGTGGTTGCGGGCAGCACTATATCCGCATAAGCCATATCGGCCGTCATCTGCCGGTCAATACAAACCATAAAATCCAGCTTGGATAATGTTTCCCGCCAAATTGGTGTCTGTGGCCAGGACGTCAACAAGGAAGCGCCGTGAATCATCAGTCCCCGGATGCGATAAGGTTCACCTTTCAGTACCGAGGCGACCAATCCACTGGCATGGGATTCCCCGCGGTAATTGCTGTAAATGGGGAATTTCTCCCGTGCCACCGCTTTATCCAGATCGGGATTTGCTTGATTGGAAGAGCGGTTTATGGGAAAGTGAGAATTCATCATTGCCAGCCCGATTCCCCCCGGCACATCCAAATGACCGGCTAAAGCAAACAACGTCAGCACCGCCCGGATTGCCTGGATCCCGCTGTTGGAGTATTCCAACCCGGTGTACATCACTGGGCATGCGCCGGTGGAATTACATATACGATGGGTCAAATCCCGGATGGTATCGGCTGGCACGCCGGTGATGGTTTCCGCAACTTCAGGCTGAAAATGCTGCACATAAGTTTTCAATTCTTCAAAACCGTGACACCAGTTTTCGGCGAAATCCTCATCATAAAGCTCTTCATCAATCATCACTTCGATCATGCTCAACGCCAGCGCACCATCAGTCCCGGGACGAATGGGAACCCACTGCGAACCAGTGCGATAGGCAGTCTCGGTGTGACGGGGATCGATCACCACAATATCGGCGCCGCGTTTTGACGCTGCTTCAATTCGGTGCATATCCAGCGGCGGGGAATCCGTTGCCGGATTAGCGCCCCATACTACCAGCATCTCGGCATTCTCCATATCGTTAAACATATTGACCAGCATCCGTCCCATGGTGACGTGCGGAGCGATCATAGCAAATGATACATAGCACAACGCCCCAACACCCATTGTGTTGGGTGACCCAAACGGAAAGAGGATATTCGAAGCAGATGATACAGCGACACCTTTAGGCTGGTACATATCGCATAATGAAAGTTCAAATGAGCCTCGTCCAGTATACACCGCCACAGCTTCAGGTCCCGATTCCTTTTTGATCTTATTGAAATTTTCAACAATGATTTCGTAAGCTTCATCCCAGGTAATTCGCTCAAACTCATGGGAACCTTTTGGTCCAACTCTTTTCATAGGGTATTTCAAACGGTGTTCGGAATAAATAATTTCCGGGGCATGCTGTCCGCGACGGCAGATCATTCCCAATGAATGGCTCTCATCCGGTTTAATATCCACCAACTTGCCATTGTCCATACCCACTTCGACCCAGCAGCCTGCCGGACATATTCCACAAAGGGCTTTTTTCCACTGGATTCCCTTTGATTTGTATTGGGCAGACATGGAATTATTCCTTCTGATGCTTTAACAATGAGGACAAACGTATTTAAAATAACCATAGAACGATGACTAATCAAACGAATATCGGTTTTAATTGCCTGTAGCAAATTATCATAATTTATTTTAAATTTTTTGGGCTTAATCTTGAAAGAGACCAATTATGCGAAAAACTGATTTCCTGATTTTCCTTTCAATCGTTTTATTGGTCTATTTTCTTATCAATAGTTATATCATTCACCGAGCAGATTCTGCCCTAAAATATAATCAGACTCTACGAACAATATTCTTAATCGCACTTATCCTTTTAATACTCGCCTATCCACTGGGCCGGTTGCTTCAAAATTTCTTTCAAAACATATTGGTTGATTTCATGCTTTTTACCGGCGCTCTTTATATGGGAATGATGGTTTATTTCTTCCTTCTCGTTTTGATTATTGATCTGTTCCGATTGATAAATTCATTTGCTCCGATATTTCCGTCCTTTATTTTGAATAATCCGGTGAAAACGGTTCAGATTACATTTTGGATTGTACTTGCCTTGGTAGTTGGAACGACCGTGATTGGTCATATTAATGCGCTTTTCCCGCGCATCCGAAATCTTGAAATTCAAGTCAATAAACCGGGAAGTCAGTTAAGGGAATTAACGGTTGTTGCCATGAGTGACATCCATTTAGGGACGATTGTGCGTAATTCAACATTGGAAAAATTGGTTGAAAAAGTAAACGCCCTCCATCCCGATTTGATTTTGCTACCCGGAGATATTGTTGATGAAGATGTGTCGAGCGTAATGGAGCAAAATATGGCAGCTTCGCTTCGAAGGCTGAAAGCGCCTTACGGGGTGTTTGCGGTTACCGGCAATCATGAATACTTTGGGGGGATTCAAAAATCCGTGGATTATATTCAGGAAGGAAATGTGAAGGTGTTGCAGGATAGTGCCGTAAGAATTGGAGATGCCTTTTACCTCATCGGGAGAAAAGATCTAACCGGCAAAAGTTTTGGGGATCTGCGCAAACCGTTGAATCAGATCATGGATGGAATTGATAAGAATTTCCCTCTAATTTTGATGGATCATCAACCTTTTCATTTAGATGAGGCTGAACAGAACGGCATCGATCTGCAATTGTCCGGGCACACCCATCACGGGCAACTTTTTCCTTTCAATTTGATTACGAACAAAGTTTATGAGAAAAGCTGGGGCTACCTGCGCAAGGGAGAAACACAATATTATATTTCCTGTGGTGTGGGTACCTGGGGGCCGCCGATCAGAATCGGCAACCGTCCTGAGATTATTCAAATCAAATTAGAATTTATGGAAATCATTTATGATAAAAAGCAACGGGAAGAGATATGACAAATGAAACTTATATGCAGCCCTGGATAGAACTTGAAGAGCTTATCAAAAAAGGCAACCTTGAACACCTGAGCCGGTTTCTGGAAAATATATCCCCGGCAGAAACCGCAAGAGCTGTTTCACGGCTAGATGAAGAACACCGGGTCAAACTGCTAGCACTTCTTGGTCCGCAAGATGCCGCAAATGTTTTACTTGACCTGCCGGAACAGCAAGCCGCCGATTTAATCGAAGAGATTTCGCCCGAAGAAGCCGCGACGATTATGAATAATATGCCGGGTGGTGATCAGGCGGATATTCTTGCCGACTTAGAATCTTCAAACGCGGAAGCGATTTTAGATGCGATGCCCAAGCAAAGGTCAAAAAAAACCCGTCAATTGCTTCAGTATCCTGCGGATAGCGCCGGAGGAATAATGAGCGTTGAATACCTGGCTTATTCCGAAGCAATGACAGTTGACGAAGTTCTGGAAGATTTGCAGGCTCACAAAGAGGAATATTCCGACTATGAGGTTCAGTATGCTTATATTACTTCATCCAAAGGACGATTACGGGGCGTTCTGCGAATGCGCGACCTCATCCTCTTAAGACGCGGACAGCAGGTCAGTTCAATTATGATAACTAACCCGATACATGTTCGGGATGATACTCCACTCGAGGATTTGATTCAATTGTTCAGCCAGCACCCTTTCCTGGGCTTCCCTGTTATTAATAAAGCGGGTCACCTTGTCGGTATTGTGAGACGCATCCAGGTTATGGAAGCATCTGGCCGCCGTGCTGAAAAATCGTTTTTAGAAGCAAGCGGTATTATCGGCGGCGAGGAATTCCGGTCAATGCCCTTCGCGCACCGGTCTTTTCGGCGACTTTCCTGGCTCAGTATCAATATTGTTCTTAATGTTATCGCAGCCAGTGTTATCGCCTTCTATCAGGAAACCCTGGCGATGGTTATTGCTCTGGCAGTTTTTCTCCCCATTATTTCGGATATGAGCGGATGCTCCGGCAATCAATCTGTAGCTGTAAGTATCCGCGAGCTAACGTTAGGCTTAATTAAACCCTATGAAGTAGCGAGAGTTCTTCTGAAGGAAACGGGAATAGGTGTTGTTAACGGATTGATCCTAGGGATGCTGTTGGGAGCAGTCGCAGCTTTTTGGCAAAACAACTTTTATCTGGGACTTGTCGTAGGAGGAGCGCTGGCAACAAACACAGTTGTCGCTGTAAGCCTGGGGGGAGCAATTCCTCTAATCCTTAAGTGGGCGCGAATGGATCCCGCTCTTGCTTCAAGCCCTATTTTAACAACCGTTACCGATATGTGCGGCTTCTTCCTCGCATTGAGTCTCGCAACCGCTTGTTTACCATTGTTGTCATAATACTATAAAATAGCAAAAGCAGCAATATTAATGTAGAGCTGTGGCAGATCGAGGAGAATTTAGGTGCGGAATTCAAAATTTAAGGTTCTGTTTCTCTATATAAAAATTACCAGCAAGACCCCAAAATTCACCAACGGTTCCTACAATTTGGTCATAAAAGTAAACTAATTATAATTGACTTATTTTTGTACTGACCGCTTTCTTAAATTACATTAAGTGTTATCACGTTGTGTGTAATTTGGGTCTCATGGACAGGAATAAGGATATTCATTCAATGAACTTTTTTCAAAATGGACGAAACATTGTTTTAGTGGACGGATGCCGTATTCCTTTTCTCAGGGCCAATACTGATTACAAGAATCTCACCTCTTACGATTTAGGCCGATTGGCTATCAAAGCTATTCTGGACAAAACACAAGTCGATCCGGCAATGATCGATTCCGTTCATATGGGCACAGTCATATCCAATTTGGAAACCAGCAATATCGCCCGGGAATCCGCTTTGGGCGCGGGAATTCCCGATACTGTTCCGGCATTCACGGTAACCCAGGCTTGCATCTCCGCCAACCGTGCCATTACCACCGGCTCTGATCTAATCGCCACCAGTCAAGCGGATATTGTCATTGCCGGCGGCACCGAAAGCATGTCGGACATTCCCATCAAATTCCGAAAGAAATTCCGTCAAAGACTGATTGAATCACAGAAATATCGAGGCTTTACCGATTACCTGAAATTTTTTAAGGGGCTTCGTTTCAGCGACCTGCTGCCGGAAATTCCTGCGATCGCTGAATTTTCGACCCAAAAAACAATGGGACAGGATTGCGATATTCTTGCCTCTCGTTTGGGAGTCACTCGAAAAGAACAGGATGAATACGCACTCCGGTCGCATCTTTTGGCAGCTAATGCGGCAGAAGCTCGTTTGTTTGATAATGAAATAGAACCGGTGATGCTTCCCCCCGTTTTTGAAGTTCTCAATAAGGATAACGGCATCCGGGGAGATTCTACCCTGGAAAAATTAGAAACGCTGAGGCCCTCATTTGTAAAAGTTAACGGAACACTCACCGCCGGGAATTCTTCCTTTTTAACCGACGGCGCCGCAGCAGTTCTGCTGATGTCGGAAGAAAAGGCCAAAGCACTGGGTTACACAGCCAAAGCATTTATCCGCGCTTACGCCTACTCGGCACAAGATCCGCAATTGGAACTGCTTTTAGGTCCCGCTTATTCGATTTCAAAGATTTTGGATATTACCGGAATGGCGATTTCGAATTTTGATGTATTTGAATTCCATGAGGCGTTTGCGGCGCAGATTCTCGCAAACCTGAAAATGCTCAATTCGGATCGGTTTGCGAAGGAAAAACTGCTGAAAAGCGATAAGATCGGAAATATTCCCATGGATAAATTCAACACCATGGGCGGCTCGCTTTCAATCGGACACCCGTTTGGCGCGACGGGGGCAAGATTAGTCGCTACTGCAGCCAACAGGCTCATCCGCGAGGATGGCACTTTTGCACTGATTGCATCCTGCGCCGCGGGAGGTTTAGGAAATGCAATGGTATTGGAGAGATATCAATAAATGAGAATGAACAGGAGCATAAATGCCATTCACCCAACTTGAAAAAGATAACGGAATTGCCATTATCTGGCTGGATCAGACCGGTGGAAGGATTAATAAAATATCAGCAGAACTGGTAAATGAATTTGCTGTTTTGCTGGATGCGTTGGAGAAGGATGATGAAGTAAAAGGAATTGTGCTCATCAGCAGAAAACAGGACTTTATTGCCGGGGCGGATTTGGACAAATTTTTGGAAATGACCAAACCCGGCGAGGCATATAAATTAAGCCGAAATGGGCACAAAGTATTGAACCGGATAGCTGATTTTGCCAAACCGATTGTTGCCGCCATAGACGGAGCGGCGTTGGGTGGTGGACTGGAAGTAGCGCTTGCCTGCACCTACAGAATCGCGACCGATAATCCCCGCACGGTCCTGGCATTGCCCGAAGTCAGATTGGGCATCCTGCCCGGCGGCGGGGGCACGCAGCGTCTCCCCCGGCTGATCGGAATTCAGCGCGCCTTGAATTTGATGCTCACCGGAAAAAATATTTATCCCTATCAGGCAAAAAACATGGGTTTGGTGGATCAGGTTGCGAATAGTTACAAGCTGCTCGATGCAGCCAAAGACCGCGCATTAAAACTTGCCCTCCATAATTCTGCTGGCAAGAAATCAATTCAACGAAAAAAGAGATTATCTATTTTTGAAAAATTCTTGGAGAGTAATCCTCCAGGGCGCAAACTCATCTACAAAAGATCCCGCCAAATCATCCAGAACCAAACCAAAGGCAACTACCCGGCGCCATTCAAAATAATTGACTGCGTGGCAATGGGAATGGAAAAAGGTTTCGAAGCCGGTCTGCAAACCGAATCCGAGAAGTTTGATGAGTTAATGCTGACTCCGCAGTGTAAGCAATTGATCAATTTGTTTTTCGGCATGAATTCTTTAAAGAAAAACCCCCATAAGACCCTCGCACGCCCGGTGAAAAAGATTGGGATTTTGGGCGCGGGATTAATGGGGACAGGTATCGCCAGCATCAGCATTAATAAGGAAATGTATACAATAATCAAGGACATGGATTCCCAGGTTTTGCGGAATTGTAGCAAAACACTCTGGCACGAACTCAATCAAAAAGCAAAAAAACGGATTATAACTGCATTTCAATTGGATCAAACCTTTAGCCGAGTGTCCGTCACAACCGATTATGAGCGCCTCCGCAATGCTGATATTGTCATCGAGGCGGTTTTTGAAGATTTGGATTTGAAACGCAAAGTATTGGCTGAAACCGAAATTGAAACAAAGGACGACTGCATTTTTGCCAGCAACACCTCGGCAATCCCTATCACTGAGATTGCTATTGTGGCTCAGAAACCGGAACAGGTTATCGGGATGCACTATTTCTCTCCGGTGCAAAAAATGCCTTTGCTTGAGATCGTGGCTACCAAGAGAACTGCCAAATGGGTGGTAGCCACCGCTGTAGAATTGGGATTAACTCAGGGCAAGAATGTTATTATTGTGAAGGACGGACCGGGATTTTATACCACTCGAATTCTGGCGCCAATGCTAAATGAGGCATTGGTATTGCTGGAAGAAGGCGGTAATATTTTGGCAATTGACCAGGCAATGCAGCACTTTGGTTTTCCGGTTGGACCCTTTACATTGATGGATGAAGTGGGAATTGATGTTGGGGCTCATGTGAGCGGTGTGTTACGAGAATTATTCGAAACACGCGGAATTCACCCCAGCGATATTACCGAAAAACTGTTTAAGGCCGGCTTCCAGGGAAAGAAGAACCGCAAAGGGTTTTACCAATATATGCCAGCGCAGAGTCGGCGTAAAAGGAAAGAAATAGACAGAGACATTTACAAAGAGCTAGGCAAAATTAAGCGGAAGAAATTCGATTGGGAAGAAATTCAAACCCGCCTCAGTATGGCCACGATTAATGAAGCAGCTTATTGCCTGCAAGAAGGAATATTAAATCAGCCGCGCGACGGGGACATGGGAGCGGTTTTGGGATTGGGGTTCCCGCCGTTTTTAGGAGGTCCGTTTCGCTATATGGATAGTACGGGGATTAAAAACATTTTGTTAAAGCTGGAAGATCTATTTGAAAAGTATGGCAACCGCTTTCAACCCGCACAAATTATTAGGGATTTTGTTAAAAAGGATATGAAGTTCTATACGGATTGATCCTCCCTCCAAAAAGAAGTTGATTCTGGAAATAAGTTTAGATATAATGCAATCAAGGCGTTCGACCCCACAGCATAATTTATTGGAAAATAGGGACCTAATCTTTGCAAGGAAGATTAACACTAATTTTAAGTAGGAGAATATATGAATAAGTTGCTATTATTCTTTATCGTTTTATTAGCAAGTGTTACTTCAATAGCTAATGCACAAACCCCGGGAACGTTATATGCTTCTACGGGTAATGTCGGCGGTACGTTGATTACCATAGATCCTGCCACCGGCGCCGGAACATTGGTAGGCGCGCTCGGGACCCTGGGACCGGTGACCGAAATTGAATTCCGTAGCGACGGCGTATTGTTTGGTTCTACAGGGGGTGGATCAAGTCACATAATAACCATCGACCCCTTGACCGGTAACGAAACTCTGATAGGAACGCATGCCTTCGGCGCAGTCAATGGGTTGGAATTTGATGCTAGCGGAAGCTTATATGGTACTTTCTATGACCCTGGCGGATCTGGTGCTACCGATCTTGTAATAGTAAATCAGTCAACTGGTCAATTAACGACAATTGACTCGACAGGTGTTGAAATTATGCCCGGTCTGGCCTTTCATCCATCAAATGGAACCCTGTATGGTGTGGGACATGGTATCTTTGATATAACTTCAAATTTATATACCATTAACACAGCAACAGGTATGGCTACGCTTGTTGGACCAATCGGGTTTGATGCGGTTGGTGCCCTTGAATTTGGTCCCAATGGCGTACTGTATGGAGGTGTCGGTAGCAATGTCGATTCTGCTGGTTACCTTATCACTATTAACCCAGCAACAGGCGCCGGAACTCCCGTAGGACCAACCGGGTTTCCGGCAATCAGCGGACTTTCTTTTGTGCCCCCGCCAACATCAATTGGCGATGGAGCCAATGGGAACACTGCCAGTCAATTCTATTTGGAGCAAAACTACCCTAATCCATTTAACCCGGAGACGCACATTAGTTTTGGACTGCCATACGCATCGGATGTAAAGATAGAAGTGTTTGATATTCTGGGCAATAAGGTCGCTACCTTGCTGGATTCTAGCAGGCCCGCTGGAAATCATACGATCGACTTTGACGCGAGTAATTTGGCGAGCGGTCTGTACCTCTATCGAATTCAAGCGGGTGGTTTTGTTCAAATGAAGAAAATGGTACTGATGAAATAGCATTAGTAACAATCAGAGAAAACAAAAACCCCGCATCGCCAATGATACGGGGTTTTGTTTTTCACCAACCAATGTGGGGGATTAATAATCATTCAGGCAAGCAAGAATCTGCTTCTGAAGCACCGGGGATTCCTCAAATTTCAGATCCCGTTTTAGAAAGCCCATCGCCCACTTATTTTGGATTTTGTACAGTGTAACAATGGCTAACTGACGCACCTTCTCATTCTTATTATGACGATAAATCTGCACTAAATCAAAAACCGCTTGACCAACATCCACCTTATCTGCATGATGGATAATCAAGCGCATAGCGGAACGCTGCAAGCCTTCATTACCGGAAGCAATGGCTTTAACCAAATTCTTGCCAAAGGCATTCCAGTCAACCTGATTGGCCTCTGCTTGTTCTCCGCCAAAGGTTAGCATGGGGATGCTAACCAGCAACACGATTAAAATTATGGATAAGCGTCTCATGGCAAATCCTCCTTTTGGGTTTGGATTGGGTTTATTTCTTGGGTGTTCTTGTTCGCCCCGTTGAACCTGTGGTAGCTTTTGTTTTTTGTTTCGGTTTGGGTTTTTCGCTTTGCTCTTCCTTAACCATTGTATCTTCCGGTAAAATGATCCAGGCGACAATATAGGTTAATCCGAACGGGATGAATCCCGTGACCAATAGCAGAAGAACAAAAACGAGGCGAATTAAGTTTGTATCGGCATTCATATACTCGCCGAGCCCGCCGCATACCCCGCCTAATTTTTTGTCTGTTGTGGAACGGTACAAGCGTTTCATTTTAGATCTCTAATCTTAAATTAATATAAAAAGACTTATCTTTAGCTACGAATGCGACAAAACTAAGTTACAAAGGGAGTTAATCACCAACCCCTATGGCCGTTTGAAGTGTCTTTAACAGCAGAACGACATTTTCACGCCGGCTATTATACCCCATCAAACCCACCCGCCAGACCTTGTCGGCCAATTCACCCAAACCTCCGGCTATTTCAATATTGAATTCATTAAGTAATTTTTTTTGAACAGTTTTGCCATCAACCCCTTCCGGAATTTTCACCGTGGTAAGAGAAGGTAAGCGGTGTTCAGCAACGACATGGCATTCTAATCCGATATCCCTCAATCCTTTCCAAAAAAATTCTGAAACCTCACGGTGTCGCTGCCAGCGTGCCTCCAAACCCTCCTCAGCAACAATGCGCAGTGCTTCGCGCAAACCGTAATTCATGTTAATCGGTGCGGTATGATGATAGGTGCGTTCGCTGCCCCAATAGCTCATGAGCATGGTCATATCCAGGTACCAGTTGGCGACCTTGCTTTTTCTGGATCTCAATTTGGCTAAAGCCCGCTCTCCAAATGTGAGAGGAGCAATTCCCGGCGGACAATTCAAACATTTTTGACTACCGCTATAGCCAGCGTCAATTTTCCACTCATCGATAAACACTGGAACACCGCCAAGACTGGTAACTGTATCGACCAGCAGCAGACAATCGTACTCCCGGCAAAGGTTGCCGATATCCTCAAGCGGTTGACAAGCGCCTGTTGAGGTTTCCGCATGAACCAATCCCAAAACACCCGGACGGTGCTTTTCCAAACCAGCACGAATCTCCTCCATGGTGAATACCTCACCCCAGGAACGATTCAATTGGCGCACCTCCCCTCCATAGCGACCGGCCATATCGACCATACGATTCCCAAAGTAACCGTTCACTCCGATTAAAATCTTATCGCCGGGCTCAATTAGATTTGCAAAACATGCTTCCATTGCTGCGCTGCCAGTTCCGCTTACCGGGATGGTAAATTTGTTGTCGGTCTGCCAGGCATAACGGAGCAACTCCTGGATTTCATCCATTAATTTAAGGAATGCCGGATCGAGATGTCCGATTTGGCGCATCGCCATCGCCTGCAGAATCCGGGGATGCGCGTTAGATGGACCGGGTCCCAAAAGCAGACGGGGCGGCACATCAAGTTGTTTAGTTTGTAATCTGTGAGAATCGTTAATATTAAAAATGTTCGTGCTCATCTAACCCTCTTCGCTATTTATCCAGACTAATGCTGCCCGTCTTCTCTACCGGCAAATTAACCTCCCCAAACTGCATTAGTGAAGTGCTCACATCAAAATCTCCCGTAAAGTTGTAATTCAGTTGGCTATTGCCGGTAAGCAGTTGGTAAACCGATTGCCCTACTTCAAAAAAATTAAGAGAAATAGGAATATCAATGATTGTTCGCTCTTTTTGATGCACTTGCTTCACATTTTGGGACGCCCCGTTTACCCACGACTGGCCGTTGACATTGAACCGGTAATTCATTTTATCCAGATTCAAACCAAAGGAATTGGAATTATCCACAGCAAGTTGAAGCTTCAGATCAGCGCCGCCTAAGGTTAGCCGATCTAATTTCAGGGAATGGATGCTGAAGGATGGGAGTTTGACCATCGGCAGCATTCCTTTTTGACTAACCGGCACCCGCACGTCACCCAACACGGGTATGTCGAATGCAAACCCCAATTTCAATTCATAGTCTGTGCTGTCATTTTTCTTAAGACTATTATAGGTTTGATACACATCTGCGAATCTAAGACTAATAGGAATTTGTACGATGCTCTCACCGCTGGCTTCGATACTCAATCCCTTATCCTGCTGCCCCTTCACAAAAGAGTTACCATTGAGGAAAAAATCATAATCGAATCCTGCCAGGCTTATTTTAATGGCGTTGGGATTATTAATTTTCAGATCAAATAGCAAATCAATATTCTCGAAACTCAATCCGGAAATATGGACCCGATCCACTGTAACATTAGGGCGTTGTAACGAATTGAGCATCTGATTTACGGTGGCGCAATTTAAAAAAATGATTCCGAAAATGAGAATGGTGTTAAATAGAATATGTTTCCCAAGTTTACTCATATATACTCTCCTTAAAATATAATTATAAATCGGTTTATAATCTGCCACCCTTCGACATGGCTCAGGGTGACAGGATTGAGTTATGGTAAGCGGGATCGAACCATGACCCTGGATTAATTATTACAAATCTAATTGCTAATCCACTTTAGTTTTAGTAGCAACCCGGAAAAGATAATATCCCAATATTAAAAACATGGCAAAGGACACCACTTCACCAATTGTACCCTCCAATCCAAAGGGAAGTCCCCCGGGTTTTCTTCCCATGTAAAAGGCGATCGCGGCCACGATAATTCCCATAATTCCTTCACCAGCGATTAATCCGGAGCCTAACAAAACACCCGCATCGGTTTGTTTTTCAGCAAAATCTTTTGATTCTTTTCCGCGTACTCTCTCGACGATACGCTTTATTACACCTCCTACGAAAAGTGGTGACATGGTAGAGAGAGGCAAGTAAATTCCTACTGCAAAGGGTAATGATGGCACGGAAAGCAACTCGGCGACAATAGCAAAGGCAGCTCCGATTAACACTAACCCCCAGGGAAGATTGGCCTGAAGCACTCCATCAACCACGGTTTTCATTAAGACAGCCTGAGGCGCAGGGATTTCGGTAGAACCGAATCCAAAAGCTTTTCCTAAAGTCATCACTGCAAATGCGATGAAAAATGCCGATGCAATAGCCCCGACCAGTTCACTAAACTGCTGTCGCCGTGGTGTGGCACCGAGCAAATATCCTGCTTTCAAATCCTGTGAAATATCACCGGCAATGGATGCCGCTACTGCCACAACCGTTCCAATCGTCAACACTGCTGCTTTGCCGTAAATATCTGTCCACCCTAAAAGAAAAAATACTGAACTTGTGCCCAACAAGGTTACGATTGTCATCCCGGAGGTGGGATTGGATGTTACGCCCACCAGACCTACAATCCGGGACGATACGGTCACAAAAATGAAAGCAAAAAACGCAATCGCAACTGAACCGATGATCCGGGTGAATAGCGCCTGATTGATTCCAACCACATAGGGAGTTGAAATCGCTACGACTAAAAATACAGCCACGATCGCAATCACCACTTTAAAAGAAAGGTCCGTGTCCGTGCGTTCCCGGGAAGACACCAAGGCCATTGCTTTGGGGGATAATTCGGCAATCCCGATTTTAAGAGAGTTAATCATAGTTGGTAACGCTTTGAATACCGTAATCAATCCGCCGGTTGCCACCGCACCTGCGCCGATGTAGCGAACATAGCGGTTCCAAATCTCGCTGGCGCTCATATCGGAAATCAGCTTCTCGGTTTCCGGAAAAAGCGGATGTTGTGCCAAATCGCCAAAATGGGCTATGGTGGGAATAATCCCCAGCCATGAAAGCAATCCGCCAGCCACCATGATAGCGGCGATACGGAATCCAAGAATATATCCGACACCCAATAAGGCCGGAGTGGCCTCTAATCCTAATTCTCCCTTTTTTAAACCGGGGATTTTTACCACAACTTCAGATGGCCATAGCTTAGCCAATGATAAAACGGCTTTATAAACAAGACCTAAACCCAACCCCCAAAACACAGATCTCGCTTTGGCGCCGCCCGTATCCGCAGCTATTAACACTTGAGCCGCAGCGGTTCCTTCAGGATAGGGTAAAACACCATGTTCTTTGACGATCAAAAAACGGCGTAAAGGGATCATGAACACAATGCCCAACATGCCTCCCAAGAGACCCAATAATCCGATCTGAAACAAGCCCGGCTCCAATCCCCAAAGGAATAATGCCGGAACGGTGAAAATAATTCCCGATGCCAGTGAGGAACTTGCAGAACCGGTCGTCTGCGCAATGTTCGCCTCCAAAATCGTTGCCTGTCCCCAAAGTTTTTCCAGCGCTTTAAAAAAAGCCACTGAGATAACCGCCAGCGGAATTGCAGTGCTAATGGTCAAGCCGACACGCAGACCCAGGTAGGCATTGGCGCTGCCAAAAATAACGCCGAACACTGCCCCTACAATTAAGGCTTTAACACTGAAGTCCTTCATGGTTGAATCTGTGGGAATATGGGGTTTGAATTCGGTCATAACTTACCTCGTATTTTTTGATTTCAAAAATGCCAAAAGATAAAGGAAGGGGGTGTAAAGATACAAGAAGATTTTGAGATGCACACAATATAATGTTTCTTTTACAGGGAACCACTCCCTTTTCCTTTACGAGGTCGCAGACCGAGGAGCACTCACCAGCGTTGTTTAAACAACAACCACAGAAAAAACGGGCCACCCAGCAGTGCGGTTAAGATGCCCACCGGCAGGTCAATGGGCGATAAAATGGTTCGGGCAATGGTATCTGCAAGTACTAAAAATCCGCCGCCAAAAAGGATGGAAGAGGGAATTAAATAGCGGTGATCCGGGCCGCCAAGGATACGCAGAAAGTGGGGCACAATCAATCCCACAAACCCGATAGGTCCGCTGAGCGCCACGACCGTTCCGGTGATCAGCGAGGCTAATACGAACGAGATTTTCTGCACCCTATCCACGTTTACCCCTTTGCTTGAAGCGGACTCTTCGGAAGTGCTTAGAAGGTTAAAGGTGCGGGACATCAGCCACAACCCGCCAAAGCTGAGCAGCAGCACCGGCAGGCTGCGCATCAACACGCTGTAACCAATCACATCTAATCCGCCCATCATCCAGCGAATCATCTGATGGGTTTCGGTAAAATCGGAGAGATAGTGCAGGATCAAGTTCAACGCTGCAAAAAAATAGCTGATCGTGACACCGGCTAATATCATGATGTGAATGGACAGCTTGCCCACTCTTCGGGATAGAAAGTAAACCAGCAGGATGGTCAGAGCACTACCCAGAAAAGCAGCTGCTTGCACGCCGGAGAATCCTAAAAGGGAAAACGCCAGTCCGGTTTTAATCATCAACAACGCGCCCAATGCCCCGCCGCTGGAAACGCCCAGCGTGTAAGGCGTGGCAAGCGGATTGCGCAACAGTGCCTGAAAGATCACCCCAGCCAGCGAAAGCGACGCACCGGTTAATATTGCCAGCAAAATGCGCGGCAGACGGATCTTAAAAAAAATCGTGCCATCAGCGGTTTGCTCTCCGTGAATGAACTGCATCACTTCGCTGTAATTCAATGGCTGGCTGCCGATTAACGGAGTGACGACTATTACCGCAATAAGAAATATCAGACTGCCTATTAAAACAAAGGTTGGATTAAATGGATAGCGCATTGCTTACATTCAAAATGTATTCCGCATGTCATTCCAGTTCAGAATAGAACAATAAGAAGGGATACGTTTGATTTCTCGCCCATCCCTGGTTTAGTTCCACAAACATGATCTAAAACAGTCTCTGACTGTGTTTTGGAGTTTCATATCAAATACAAGGTCAAAGACCGTGCAAGATCGTTACGCAAATTGACTACTTCTTGTCCGTCATTTTATCCATAAACACCTTAAACAGATCGATAGGAACCGGGAATATGGTGGTTGAATTATTTTCCGCCGAAACCTCAACCAACGTTTGGAGAAAGCGTAATTGCAGTGCCTCAGGATGCTTGCTGATAATCTCGGCCGCCTGCTGCAGTTTGGTAGCTGCCTGGTATTCTCCTTCGGCATTAATCACTTTGGCGCGGCGCTCGCGTTCCGCTTCCGCCTGGCGCGCCATCGCTCGTTTCATCTCGATGGGCAAATCGATATGCTTCACTTCAACCAGAGATATCTTTATTCCCCACGGATCGGAATGTTTGTCAATAATCTGCTGTAATTCCTGGTTTATTTTATCTCTTTGAGCCAATAATTCATCTAACTCAATTTGACCCACAATACTCCGTAAAGTAGTCTGCGATAACTGTGAGGTGGCAAATACAAAATTCTCCACCTGAATGATGGCATTTTCGGGATCGACCACCCGAAAATAGATCACCGCGTTCACCTGAAGGGAAACATTATCGCGGGTAATCACATCCTGCGGCGGCACATCCATTACCACGGTTCTTAAACTCACTTTCACCATTCGATCGATAATCGGGATCAGAATGATCAGGCCCGGTCCTTTTGCGCCAACCAGGCGACCCAACCGAAAAATCACGCCCCGCTCGTATTCGCGCAAAACCCGTATGGCGCTGGCGATTATGATGATGGCAATGGTTACAATCGTTACGATGATAGGCATGTTCTCCTCCAAATTGTTATTTCTTTTACGTTTCAACCTCTCTATGTCCCCCCTTTGTAAGCGAGGGATTAAGAGGGGTACAATTTTATTAAGAGTTAAACTTTTTCAACCTTAATTTTAAATCCTTCCTTCTTGATGACTTTCACTGAATCCCCTTCTTTAATTTTGTCCGAACTCACTGCCTGCCATATCTCACCCTGTACGACAATCCGCCCCTCTCCGTTTTTGAAATTTTCAGACGCATTGCCGATTAGACCCGTCAAAGCTTCCCTGCCGATGGCGGGTTTTTTCCTCTGAGCTCGGATACCCATTCCTACTGCAAAGATAAAGAAAACTGCCGTGGCTGCGGTTGCTGCGACAATCACCTTCCATGATACCCTTAAAAAAGGAAGCGGTGATTCAAACAACATAAGCGAACCCAGAAGCATGGAGATTACACCTCCGATGGACAGAACTCCATAGCTGGGTATTTTTATCTCCAGCAAAAATAGGACAATCGCCAACAAGATAAGCAGCAAGCCGGCGTAATTCACCGGCAGCGTCTGCAGGGCGTAAAATCCCAATATTAAGCAGATAGCTCCGATGACTCCGGGAAAAACCGACCCCGGATTATAAAGCTCGAAAAATATGCCATAAATACCAATCATCAACAAGATATAGGCAATATTCGGATCACTGATGACGTCCAGAATTTTGTAGCGCAGGGACATTTCAATTCTTTTTCTTCGAGCGTCTTTTGTTTTTAGTACCACTATTGCAGATGCCGTCTCCACCTCCTTTCCATCAATCAAGGAGAGCAGGCTGTCTAATGTGGGGGCGATGTATTCAATCACACCCAGCTCCAGCGCTTCGGTTTCGGTGATGGAAACGGCTTCCCGCACGGCTTTTTCACCCCAATCGGCATTGCGGCCGCGTTTTTCGGCAATACTCCTGATGTGGGCTACGGCGTCATTGGTTGCTTTTTTGAGCATGGTTTGATTGGCGGAATCAGCACCGGCAGCGCCCATTGTCACCGGACTGGCAGCCCCGATGTTTGTCCCAGGCGCCATTGCTGCCACATGGGCAGCGTAAGTGATAAACACACCCGCTGATGCGGCGCGGGAACCGGAGGGCGCCACGTAAACAACCACCGGAACTTCAGAGGCCATAATATCCTTAACGATAATGTGCATTGATTTCATTAAACCGCCAGGCGTGTCCATCTTAATCACTAAGCAATTGGCAGAATCCCCTTCTGCCTCCTCAATGGCGCTGCGGATAAAATCCTGCGCAACCGGGTTAATCACCCCGTTAATGGTAATGATATTCACCTGGCTGCGGGCGAATAGCACCGAAAAAGAAAAAAGGTAAAATAATAACGCTTTTCTGATCATTTTCTCAATTACCTCATTTGAGTTTAACATAAATGAAAAATAATGTCAAGGCATATTAAACTCACGATTGTAGCTTTCCAGAAGTGGGGATAGGGAAGGACAAGAAGGGTTAGGGCTGTCATATTCTACCCCCGGTGGAGTCTCCCCGGCTTTTTGGGGGACTCCGCCGCCAATGAAGCGCAAAACGCAGGAGTCCCTTTGCAGGAGACTCCAGCGGGGTGAAATGGCTAGATTGTCGTCATCTTCAGACGATTTCGACCTAGAATTAATTTTACAAACCAAATGACAGACACCGTCAAAATCAATCCGGCAATGATATCCACCACATAATGCAGCCGCAGATAAACTGTAGATATTAACAGCGCGACACATATTGGAAGACTAACCCAGAATAATTTGCGGACATGCTTGTAGGTATAATACATCACAATGAAAATGACCGTGGCATGGCCACTGGGAAAAGCATCCAATTGAATTTTCTCCAAATTATTCAATGTATGTTGAATGCCGTCCGCCAGCCAGATACCCTGCAGTGGTTCGGTATGCAGTTGAGCCAGGTAGAAACGAGGGCCATAGGCAGGAAAAATTAAATTGCCGAAGTAAAACAAATAAAATGCAGTCAATACGATGGTGAGATACTCATCTATTTTCTCCGGTTTGTTTACCAAATGCAACCCGACCGGCACTAATAAAGGAAGAAAATAATATCCCAGGTAAGACCACTGTAAGATTTCGGTGAACAGCGGTCGTTGAATAGATTGCAGCCACATGGTCGGATGCAGCCCGAATAGCCAATGGTCCCACTGAATCAAGGTCTGATCTATTGTTCCCGGATTGATCAGCGGGATCAGGTGATTCAAAAATCCAAAGAAAATAAACAGGTACGCCGCTGCATAATAATGACGGACAAATTTGGCAATTTTCAATTGGGGTGGTTTTACAATCCAAACAAGGATGATCGACAAAAGCACCAAATGGCAGATTACATACTCAAATGCAAGAGGAATTCGACTCCAAAAAATAATGATCAAAATAATCCAGGAGGAAAGATAGATAAGGGTGGGAATATCAAAAATTCTAACGTCAAGGTTCTTGATTTTAAGCTGCGCCATCGTTGAAATCAAAGTCACTATCGTTCCGTAGACATGCAAAACTATATGGGAATATTGCCGTGCTTTTTGGGCGGATTCTCATCTACTTTGGTTTCCAATATATCCAACGCCCGGATTATTTTAGGTCTGGTCACTTGAGGCTCAATAACTTCATCCACATATCCCCTTTCCGCCGCCAGGTAGGGATTGGCAAACTTTGCCCGATATTCCGTCTCTTTTTCAGACAACGCTTTTTCGGGATCAGCGGCGTCGCTGATTTCTCTCTTAAAAATAATCTCCGCAGCGCCTTTGGGACCCATCACCGCAATCTCCGCCGACGGCCAGGCAAAGTTAAAATCGCCGCGAATGTGTTTCGAACTCATAACATCATAAGCGCCGCCGTATGCCTTGCGCAGGATAATGGTAATTTTGGGTACGGTCGCCTCACAATAAGCGTAGAGCAATTTTGCGCCGTGTTTAATAATCCCACCCCATTCCTGATCGGTACCAGGCAGGAATCCGGGAACATCCACAAAAGTGATGATAGGAATATTGAACGCATCGCAGAAACGCACGAAGCGGGCGCCCTTTTGGGAAGCACTAATATCCAGCACGCCTGCTAAGAATGCCGGCTGATTGGCAACGATTCCGATGGGATTTCCATTCATTCTGGCAAATCCCACTACGATATTCTGCGCATACCCTTCATGCACTTCCAGGAAAACGCCATCGTCGACAATCAGATGAATGACGTCCTTCACATCATAGGGCTTGCTGGGATTGGTTGGAATTATTTCCAGCAATTTCGATTCGGTTCGATCCGGTGCGTCTTTCGGTTCGATATAGGGCGGATCGTCGGCGTTGTTCAGCGGCAGGTAGTCAACAAGCGCACGGATTTTGACCAGGCAATCCACATCATTCTTTGCCGAAAAATGACTGACCCCGC